>UMEM01012888.1_pt1 | contig 19916 bp, 18 predicted proteins | sample 1964761 | NCBI WGS metagenome assembly UMEM01 (sample SAMEA4836021, study PRJEB28245) | human gut metagenome | biome: gut microbiome; material: fecal sample | place: Denmark | collected 2008 | reverse complement strand
AAGCCATTGGCGCGTTGGCGTATGGGACAGAAAGTGTGCCCCGTGTGGATAAGATCGTAGGCCCCGGCAATGCTTTTGTGGCAGAAGCCAAAAAGCAGGTTTTTGGCCGGGTTTCCATTGACATGATTGCAGGCCCCAGTGAAATTCTGATTCTGGCAGATGATACTTGTGATGCGGAAGTGGTAGCGGCGGATATGCTTTCTCAGGCAGAACACGACAAAATGGCAAGCGCTGTACTGGTTACAGACAGCAAACGACTGGCGGATGCCGTTTCTGCGGAACTGGAACGGCAGATTCCTTTGCTGCCTCGAGCGGAAATTGCCAGAGAATCCATTGATAATTGCAGTAAAATCATTCTGGCGGAATCCATGACACAGGCGGTTGAGATTTCCAATGAAATTGCTCCAGAACATCTGGAAGTCTGTGTGGATAATCCTTTTGCGTATCTGGCGCAGATTCGCCATGCAGGATCTATTTTCCTTGGAAAACATGCGCCGGAAGCTTTGGGGGATTATTTCGCAGGACAAAACCATACCCTGCCTACCAGCGGCACAGCCCGTTTTTCTTCCCCCTTGTCCGTAGATGATTTCATCAAGAAATCTTCTTTTACATACTATACCCAGCAGGCACTGGAACAGGTGGGAGAAAAGATTGTTCGCTTTGCGGAAGAAGAAGGCTTGCAGGCACACGGCAAATCCGTTTCGGTACGTCTGGAAAAAGGAGGAACGTTATGAGCAGATTTTTAAGCGCCCGTTTTGCGGGACTGGAAGCATATACCCCCGGGGAACAGCCCCAGGACATGCAGTATGTAAAACTGAATACAAATGAATCTCCTTATCCTCCTTCACCGGAAGTGTTTGCAAGAATCAACGGGGAAGAAATTGGAAAATTACAGCTTTATCCAGACCCGGAAGGAAAAATTCTGCGGCAGAAGTTGGCTGACCTTTATGGGGTCACAGCGGAAAATATTTTCCTTTCCAATGGCTCTGATGATATTTTGAATTTCGCTTTCATGGCGTTCTGCGATGAAACGCATGGAGCCATGTTCCCAGAAATTAGTTATGGCTTTTATCCTGTCTACGCAGACCTCTATGGGGTACAAGCAAAACAGGTGCCTTTACAGGCGGATTTTACCATCTCTGCGGCGGATTACTGCAAGAATGAGGCAATGGTAGTCATTGCCAATCCAAACGCTCCTACGGGGCTGGAATTGCCTCAGAATGACATCGAAAAAATCATCCAGTCAAATCCCGATCATGTGGTTATCATTGATGAGGCATATATTGATTTCGGCGGTACCAGCTGTGTAGATTTGATTCATAAATATGATAATTTACTGGTGGTACAGACCTTTTCCAAATCCCGTTCCATGGCTGGGGCAAGATTGGGCTTTGCCATTGCATCCAAAGGCATCATTGAGGACTTGAATAAAATCAAATACTCCACAAACCCCTATAACATCAATCGCATTACATTGGTAGCAGGGGAAGCGGCTGTGGACAGCAATGATTACTATATGGAAAACTGCAAGAAAATTGCTGCAACCAGAGAAAGAACCACCGCAGAACTGCGAAAACTGGGCTTTACGGTACTGGATTCAGTGGCAAACTTTATTTTCGCTAAGTCTGATGCCATCAGCGGCGCGGATTTGTATGCAGGTTTGAAGAAAAAAGGTGTGCTGGTACGGTATTTCGGCAAAGAAAAAATCAAGGACTTTGTGCGTATCACTATCGGCACCGATGAACAGATGGATATTTTGCTGGAAAAAACAAAAGAACTGCTGGCGGAAGGAGGAAAAGCATGAGAAGAAGTGAAATCGAACGGAAAACAGCGGAAACAGACATTTCCCTTTCTCTGAATCTGGATGGTACAGGCAAAAGCAACGTAGATACAGGCTGTGGCTTTCTCAATCATATGCTGACCCTCTTTGCCAGACATGGTCGTTTTGATTTGGACGTGACCTGTCATGGGGATGTGGATGTGGACGACCACCATTCAGTAGAGGATATCGGCATATGTCTTGGTATGGCTTTTGCGGAAGCACTGGGCAATGGCGCAGGCATCCGTCGCTACGGACATATCATTCTGCCTATGGATGAAACTTTGATTTTGTGTGCCGTAGACCTTTCCGGCCGTTCCCATTTGGAATATGGGCTGGAAATCCCCATGGAAAAAGTGGGCACCTTCGACACGGAACTGACAGAGGAATTCCTCATTGCTTTTGTGCGGAAGGCAAACATGACTTTGCATGTGAAACAGCTTTCCGGCAGAAACAGCCATCACATTATCGAAGGCACATTCAAAGCCCTTGCCAGAACGCTGGCACAGGCAGTTTCCATTGACGAAAAATATCGGGATGAAATCCCGTCAACAAAAGGGGTGCTGTAATGGTAGGAATCATTGATTATGGCGTAGGGAATCTTTTTTCCCTGAAAAGCTCATTGGCATATATCGGAGAAGAAGCAGTGGTGACAAATGACCCTGCTGTTTTGCAGAAATGCGACCACATCATTTTGCCGGGGGTTGGCGCTTTTGGGGACGCGGCGGAAAAGCTGCGGCAAAGCGGTATGGCAGAAGTGGTGCTGAAAGAAGCGGCGGCAGGTAAGCCTTTGCTGGGCATTTGTCTGGGGATGCAGCTGCTTTTTGAAAAAAGCTATGAATATGGCGAATATGCAGGTCTGGGACTCATTCCTGGCGTGGTGCGTCCCATTGCGCCCATGATCGGCAAAGGGCTGAAAGTGCCTCATATCGGCTGGAATGGACTGCATTTCCCCAAGGAGAAAGAAAAATCCCCCATTTTTGCGGACTTGGCGGAAAACGACTGTGTGTACTTCGTACATTCCTTTGCGGCGGTTGATTGCGCGGATTTTGTGACTGCGACAGCGGAATATGGCGCAGAACTGACGGCGGCAGTGGCAAGAGGTAACGTATACGGCTGTCAGTTCCATCCGGAAAAAAGCGGAGAAGTGGGACTGAAGATACTGAAAGCATTTTGTAACCTGTGAGAGGAGGAAGGCACATGTTTATTTTTCCTGCCATTGATCTGATCGAAGGCTGTGCGGTGCGGTTGGTTCGTGGGGACTATGCCCAGAAAACCGTTTACAGCGATAATCCTGCGGCAGTGGCACAGTCCTTTGCCAAAGCAGGTGCGGAATTTTTACATCTGGTGGATCTGGAAGGTGCAAAAGACGGCACAACACCTAATCTGGAAACCATTCGGGATATTGTGGCAAAAAGCGGATTGAAAACAGAAGTGGGCGGTGGTATCCGCTCTGAAGAAACCATACAGAAATATCTGAATGCAGGGGTTTACCGTGTGATTCTGGGTACAGCGGCTATCACACAGCCGGATTTTCTGGAAAATATGGTGGCAAAGTACGGCGAAAAAATTGCCGTTGGTGTAGACATCAAAGATGGTATGGTTGCTATTAAAGGCTGGACAGAAGTTTCTGCCATGACCTGTGACGCTTTTTGTGAGAAGCTGGAAAAGATGGGCGTGAAAACCATCATTTGTACGGATATTTCCAAAGACGGGCTCCTTTCTGGCACCAATCTGGAACTGTACCGTCACTTAGGCGAAACATACCACATGGATATTGTGGCATCCGGCGGCGTTTCTTCTTTGGAAGATGTGGCGGCTCTGGAAAAAATGGGGCTGTATGGTGCCATTTTGGGAAAAGCCTTGTATACAGGGCATATTGATTTGGCGGAAGCCGTAAAACTGGCAAAGGGGGAAGGCAAATGATTACAAAGCGCATCATTCCCTGTCTGGATGTGAAAGACGGACGGGTGGTAAAAGGCATCAATTTTCAAGGGCTGAATGACGTTTCTTCTCCCATTGAGCTGGGGAAATATTACAGCGACAACGGCGCCGATGAACTGGTGTTTTACGATATTACAGCGTCAGCGGAAGGTCGTGCTCTTTTTACGGATATTCTGAAAAAGGTTGCGGAAACCATTTTTATTCCCCTGACCGTTGGCGGCGGTATCAATACTTTGGAGGATTTTGACCGTGTGCTCAAATGCGGTGCCGATAAAGTCAGCGTCAATTCCGGTGCCATCAAAAATCCTGATTTGATTGCACAAGCGGCACAGAAATACGGCGACCAGTGCGTTGTCCTTTCTGTGGATGTGAAACGGGTAGACGGCAAGTTTACGGTATTTGCGAAAGGCGGACGGGAAAACACAGGTATGGATGCCATTGAATGGATTAAAAAATGCGTTGCATTGGGTGCTGGGGAAGTGGTGGTCAACAGCATTGACACCGACGGCGTAAAACAAGGCTTTGACTTGGAAATGCTGGAAGCGGTTTGTGATGCTGTTTCCGTGCCTGTTATCGCATCCGGCGGCGCAGGATCCATGGAGGATTTTGTGACCCTGTTCAAAGAACTGCCCAAGGTGGACGCAGGTCTGGCGGCTTCTATTTTCCATTTCGGAGAAGTAAACATCAAGGAATTGAAAGAACGTCTGGCAAAAGAAAACATTCCCATGCGGTTATAAAAGGAGATTGGACGTATGTTTGATTTGAATACATTGAAGTTTGACGAAAAAGGGCTGATTCCTGCCGTTGTGGTGGATGCCCTCAGCAAAAAAGTCCTGACAGTGGCATATATGAATCGAGAAAGTCTGGAAATCAGTATCAAAGAAGGCAAAACCTGCTTCTGGTCCCGTTCCCGTCAGGAATTGTGGCGGAAAGGGGAAACCTCCGGTAACTTTCAGCATATTGTCAGCATCACCGCCGACTGTGACAGAGATGCCCTGACGGTGGAAGTGCTGAAAGACGGCCCTGCCTGCCATTTGGGCACAGAATCCTGTTTTAATGAAACGGTGTACCAGAGCGAGGAAAACCATGGTTTTTCCATTGATGGGCTTATGGAATTGCTGGAAGGCAGAAAAGCCGACAAGCCTGAAGGCTCTTACACTACATATCTTTTTGAAAAAGGTCTGGACAAGATTTTGAAAAAAGTAGGGGAAGAATCCACAGAAGTGATCATTGCCGCAAAGTCGGAGGACAAAAAAGAAACCATTTACGAAATTGCGGATCTGGCGTATCATGTACTTGTACTGATGGTAGAAGCTGGCATTTCTCTGGAAGATGTGCGGAAAGAACTGGCTTCCCGTCATATCATCGACCATAAAGTGAAACAGGAGAAGATGACAAAATGATACCAAAAGCCAATTATCATACCCATACAAAATATTGTGATGGCAAAAATACTGTGGCGGAAATGACAAAAGCCGCTTTTGACAAGGGATTTACCCACTTGGGATTCTCCGGTCATGGTTATACGGATTTTGACGAAAGCTACTGTATGTCCAGAGAAAATATCCAGAATTATCTGCGGGATGTGGCTGCTGTGAAAGCGGAATATGCCGGAAAAATGGAAGTTTATGCTGGTGTGGAACAGGATTGTTTTTCCACAGAACCGACAGATATTTATGATTATGTCATTGGTTCCACTCATTATGTATACAAAGATGGGCTGTACCATACAGTAGACGAATCCGAAGAAAAAACAAACGCCATTGTACGGGAGTTTTTTGGTGGTGATTTTCTGAAATACGCTGCTGCTTACTTTGAAGCAGAAGCCCAGGTAGTAGCGAAAACAAAACCGGACATCATCGGACACTTCGATTTGATTTCAAAGTTTAACGAAGGAAACAAGTATTTCGATATGGACGAAAAAGCCTATGGTTTTCTGGCGCTGGAAGCCATGGAGGAATTGCTGCGGACTGGAGTGCCTTTTGAAATCAACACTGGTGCCATGTATCGAGGACTTCGGACAGAACCCTATCCCTCCTATGGACTTCTGAAAGAATTACAGAAACGAGGCGGGGAGATTGTTCTTTCCAGCGACAGCCATGACTGTAATTCCATTGGCTTTGCCTTTGGAGAGGTGGCACAGGCCTGTCGGGAGTTTGGTTTCCGTTATACCAAAATCTGGACGCCAGAAGGCATGAAGGAAATTCCTTTATAAACACAAATGGAAAAAGCACAAAATTTCTTTGTAGAGATTTTGTGCTTTTTTGCTTCTATATAAATTTTATGATGAGTTGACTTATCTAGTCCCAAAGGACGATTTCGCCTGTTTCCAGAGATTTTTTTACGTCGATGGTACGCTGGTTTTTGCTGCCTTTGAACCGCAGTTCCAAAGAACGCTGATCCATGAGAAAAGGCCCGTCCACCAGAACATCGGTATTTTGAAGGAGTGCCATCCGTTCTGGATTATTTTCCTTCAGAAGGGCTTCCCATGTGTAGCCGGTATAAGTCCAGACATTCAGCCCTAAAGCATGTGCGCCTTCTGCCAAAGCAGTGCAGGGAGCAGGCTGTTCCATGGGATCTCCGCCGGAGAGGGTAATGCCGTCCAACAGGGGATTTTCCGCCGCTACCTTCAAAATATCTTCTGTATCAGACCAGAAGCCGCCTTCTGGGTCATGGGTCTGAGGATTGTGACAGCCCGGACAGTTATGGTGGCAGCCCTGCGTAAATACCGTTAAGCGAAAGCCTGCGCCGTCAACGATGGAATCGTTGACAACGCCGCTGATTTTGATTCTCATATCAATCTTCCTTTGGTGTGAGTTTTACTTCTGTTACAACGGAGTGTTTCACTCTGTCGCGTACTTCTGCGCGTTTTGCGTTATTGAAACGATCCAGTGTACCTACCAGATAACCTGTGATACGACGGATTCTTTGGAAGCCTACTTCGCCTTCATCTTCTTTTCTGCCGCATTTGGGGCAAGTATCGCCGATGATGCCGTTGTAGCCGCAGATAGGGTCGCGGTCAACGGGATGGTTGATGGATCCGTAACCAATGCCCTGAGCTTTCATGTAACGGATAATCTTTTCGAAAGCATCCAGGTTTGTAGACGGATCGCCGTCCAGTTCCACATAAGTGATATGACCTGCGTTTGTCAGTGCGTGATAAGGTGCTTCCAGCTGGATTTTCTTATAAGCGCTGATAGGGTAATATACAGGAATGTGGAAACTGTTTGTATAGTATTCCCGATCGGTTACGCCTTCGATGGAACCGAAACGTTTCCGGTCGATTTCCACAAATCTGCCGGACAGACCTTCCGCAGGTGTTGCCAGCAGGGTAAAGTTCAGTTTTGTTTTCTGAGACAGTGCATCCAGACGGTTGCGCATGTGGCTGATGATGTCCAGACCAAGGTTTTGTGCCACTTCGCTTTCGCCGTGGTGTACACCGATGAGGGCTTTCAGTGCTTCTGCCAAACCGATGAAGCCAACGGAAAGAGTACCGTTTTTCAGCACTTCACGTACTTCGTCATTGCAGCCCAGTTTATCGCTGTCGATCCAGATGCCTTCGCCCATAAGGAAAGGATAGTTGTGTACTTTTTTCTTTGCCTGGATTTCAAAACGTTCCAGCAGCTGTTCCACAACCAGATCTGTCTTATGATCCAGTTCGTTGAAGAACCAGTCAATGTTCTTATTAGCCATGATGGCGATTCTGGGCAGATTGATGCTGGTGAAGCTCAGGTTGCCTCTGCCTGGTGTGATTTCTTTTTCGGGGTCATGAACATTTGCCATAACACGTGTACGGCAGCCCATGTAAGCAATTTCTGTTTCGGGATGACCTTCTTTGTAGTATTTCAGGTTGAAAGGTGCATCCTGGAAAGAGAAGTTGGGGAACAGGCGCTTTGCGCTGACACGGCATGCCAGTTTGAACAGGTCGTAGTTGGGTTCGCCGGGATTAAAGTTGACGCCTTCTTTCACACGGAAAATCTGGATAGGGAAGATGGCTGTTTCCCCGTCACCAAGGCCTGCTTCTGTTACCAGCAGCATATTTTTCATAACCATTCTGGCTTCTGTGGAAGTGTCCATACCATAGTTGATAGAGGAGAATGGTGTCTGTGCACCGGCACGGCTGTGCATGGTATTCAGGTTGTGCAGCAGCGCTTCCATTGCCTGATATGTTTCTTTGTCTGTTTCTTCTGTGGATTTTTTTACAGTGAAAGCGTGTGCTTTCTGATAGATTTCCACAGGGATGCCGATTTCTTCCGCCAGTTTGGCTTCTTCCGCATCATATGTTTCGTTTTTGTCCAGTGTAGGTACCAGACCCATGTCTTCCAGCTTCACAAAAGCTTCTTTCATTGCCTTAGCATGTTCTTCGCTATCCATCACTTCAATGAGGGAAGTCAAATTGGAACGATAGCGTTTTTTATATGTCTTTGCAACACCGGGAGCCATGCTGTAATCAAAGTTGGGTACAGACTGACCGCCGTGCTGATCGTTCTGGTTGGACTGGATGGCGATACATGCCAAAGAAGCATAGCTTGCAATGCTGTTGGGTTCTCTTAGTACACCATGACCTGTGGAGAAACCGCCTTCAAAAAGTTTTAAGAGGTCAATCTGACAACATGTTGTGGTCAGTGTATAGAAATCCAAATCGTGGATGTGAATATCCCCGTTGCGGTGCGCTTCAGAGTGTTTCGGGTTCAGCACATAAGATTCGTAGAAATGTTTTGCCCCTTCAGAGCCGTATTTCAGCATGGAACCCATGGCTGTATTGCCGTCAATATTGGCATTTTCACGCTTGATATCACTGTCTGTTGCGTCTTTGTATGTGATATCCTCAAATGTTTTCATGAGGCGGTCATTCATGTTACGGATACGGGTACGTTCCGCGCGATACAAGATATAGGCTTTTGCGGTCTGCACAAAGCCATGATCAATGAGTACCCGTTCCACTCTGTCCTGAATTTGTTCAACAGAAGGGGAATCAATATTTTCTTTTTCAAAATAATCAGATACTTCCTGTGCCATTTCCAGGCAAGTTGCATAGCTTTTTGTACCGCTGGTTGCCTGAAAGGCTTTTTCGATGGCATTGGCGATTTTATTGATGTCAAAAAATGCCACTCGTCCATCTCGTTTCGTAATCGTTGTAATCATGTCAATCCCTCTTTCTGCCTCAATCCACCTATCGGCTGTAAGTTTTTTTCGTCCGCACAGAGCGCCATGACTGAAACCATGGGCTTTTCGACTCTAAAGAAATACAATATATTGATTTTTGTGCGGTGATATCGTGCATATATTGTATTACGATTTCCAAAGAGCGTCAAGGGGCAAAAGTCACACTTTTTGATTTTTGTGCAAGTATTTTTCCAGGCAAGGCATAAAGTAAAATAAGACCAAAAAGGAGGAAAAGTTGATGGAAAAATTCTCCGATTTGCAGGAAAAAGAAGTCATCAATATTTGTGATGGCAGGCGGCTGGGTTTTGTGGGAGATTTGGAATTGGATATTCCTTCAGGGAAGATACGTACACTGATTATCCCCATGGAAGGCTGCCGTTGGAACCCCTTTGGCAGAGGCAGAGCCTACTATATCCCGTGGCGCTGTATCCGTCGTATCGGCGATGATATCATACTGGTGGAAGTGGATGCGGACAGCATGGAACGGGATGAGACCCCCTAGGACGGAAACTGCCCTTTGTGCTTGACCTGCGGGCTGTTCTGCTTTATACTAAAAACCAGAGAAATTGAGAAACACAGGAGGAGGATTGGGCATGAAATGTCCTTTTTGTAATTTTGCGGATACGAAGGTAATTGATTCTCGGGCGCAGGACGATAATTCCGTTATTCGCCGCCGCAGAGTCTGCGAAAAATGCGGCAAACGTTTTACCACATATGAAAGGGTGGATATGATCCCCATCACTGTCATCAAGCGTGATGGCACAAGAGAAATTTTTGATAAGGCAAAACTTCAGAACGGGATCATGAAATCCTGCAATAAACGCCCTGTCACCGCTCAGCAGATTCAGAAGCTGGTGGATGATATTGAAAATACACTGGCAGGCAGCGGTGAAAGAGAAGTGGAAAGCAAACAGCTGGGCAATATGGTTATTGAACGGCTGAAAGATCTGGACGAAGTGGCTTATGTACGCTTCGCATCCGTATACCGTCAGTTTAAGGACATCAACAGTTTTATTGACGAACTGGAAAAAATGCTCCATGAAAAGAACGGCAATTCCTGAGAAAAGAGGCGGCACAATATGGAACAGAAAGTAAAAGCAGTTTTCGCTGCCCATCCGAATGGACAGGAAACAGCGGCACGCATTGCCAGAGCGTATTTGGCGGCAGGCATGGAAGTGTTGGAAAGCCAGCTGGAAGGTCTGGCAGAGAATCAGGCACTGGCAGAGGAAAAAGGCATGAGCCATCTGCTGTACTTCCATGATGCGGAACACATCACCATGGTCAGTCTTATGGACGAAATGGGTGGGTTTACTGTGGACATTCTGGTTTCAGATCTGCAGCTTCCCTGATAAAAAATTTTAAGTAGACAGGCAAGAAAGCAAAAAATACCTCATAAGATTAAATTGTAAGTCGATACAATTTACTTAAGGAGGTATTTTTATTATGTGTGGATTTGGTGGTTGCGGTAATGACAGTTTCATTTGGGTAATTCTGCTGTTGTGCCTGTGCGGCAATAACAACAACAGCAACTGCGGCTGTGGCAATGACAATTCCTGGCTGTGGATTCTGATCCTGCTGTGCTGCTGCGGCAACAACAACTGCGGCGGTCAGCTGAACAACTGCGGTAACTGCTGATACCCTCTGGGATCAGACAGTACAAAAAGCGGGCGGCGGTGCACAGCCGCCTGTTCTTTCAAAAAAGAGTGTTTTGGCAACATGCGAAAACACTCTTTTTTTGTTGTCATTTGCGGTGAAAATTTCCCGTGGACAGGTCTGCTTTCTTTTACAATAGAAAAGAAGGAGGAATTTTCATGCAGTTACATATCAGACAGAAACAGGACCCTGTTACCCTTTATCTGGAAGGGCAGAAAGAAAGCTATCTTGCCCGGGCGGCACAGGAAACACCTTTTTATGAAGCATATTACATGCAGTGTATCGAAAGCACCGTAGCCGATGGCTATGAGATGTTTTTGCTAGATTTCAGCCGGGAGAATTATTTCAGAGCCAACGTGGAACGGCTGGATCTGGAAAGCGGCAAGCGGTTTTTCAAGCTGGCTGGCATCCATCATACCATTCGTGTGGTGCGCCGCAGAAAAAAACAATTGGATTGGGAGGAAATGTCCGCGGCAATGGCAAGGGTGTATGAACTGGACGAAAAAGAAAGGCAGATGGCAGATATTTTATACCGTTGCGCCAGTTTGTATCAAAGCGGCTTTGCGGATTTATTTGCCCGCACCACAGCGAGGTATCTCTTTCATACCATTGAGATGACACCTCAGACATTGGCGTTTTTGCTGAACTTCTGGTATAATTCTTACAGTAGCTTTATGGCGTCTTTTGTGGGGTATGTGCCTTTTCATATCCGGCTGCAAAAGGCGTCTGGTTCGTAAGAAAAGATGAGGTGAAACAGCGTGGGAGCAAAGTGGACAACACAGCAGAAAGAAGCCATTGACGCAAGAGGAAGCGATATTCTCGTTTCCGCGGCGGCAGGCAGCGGCAAAACAGCCGTATTGGTAGAGCGAATCATCCAGCGGATTACCGCTGAAGAAGAACCTCTGGATATTGACCGTTTGCTGGTGGTGACTTTTACAAAAGCAGCAGCAGCGGAAATGAGTCAGCGAATCGGTGCCGCCATTACAAAAAAACTGGAAGAAAAGCCTGATGATGTCCATTTGCAAAACCAGCTCACCTATTTGAGTCGGGCAGACATCAAAACCATCCATGCTTTTTGTCTGCAAGTCATTCGGGAGTATTATGACAGACTGGATATTGACCCGGCAGTGAAAACAGCAGATCCGGCAGAAATCGCGCTGCTGCAAAAAGATGTTCTGGGAGAATTGTTTGAAACCCTTTATGAAGCAGAGGATGAAGGCTTTCTTCGTCTGCTGGAAACCTATGGAGAAAATACAGGGGATCAGCGTCTAAAAGATTTGATTTTGCAGATCTATACCTTTTCTCAGGGGTATCCTGACCCGGAAAATCTTCTGCGGAAGATGGCAGAGCAATTTTATATGGCAGAAGGAGATACCATTGACCAGTGCGCATGGATGCCCCTCATTGGGGAAGGTATCACAAATGGGGTGGACTATGCCCTGTATAACTTGCAGAAGGCTTATGACCGCATTTGCGGCAATGTGGAATTTACTGCCTATGGAGAACGTCTGGAGGCGGAATTGGAAGGTGTGAAAGCCCTGCGGCAGGCGCTGGAAAATCCTTGTTACGCAGATTGGCACCAAGCCTATGTTGCCGTTGATTTTGCCCGTATGCCTGCTTATCGTGGACAGGATAAAGATACGGCAGAGTGGGTGAAGAACCTGCGGAACGAAGCCAAGGCGGCTATCGGCAAATTGGGAGAAACTTATTTCTGCAATGGAGCGGAAACCCAGACTAAGCTCATTTCTTCTTTGTATCCCATTGCAAAGGCCTTGTCAGAAACAGTTATTCATTTTGCGGAAGCCTTTGCACAGGCGAAAAAAGAAAAACTCTGGCTGGATTTCAATGACTATGAACATTTTGCCCTGCAAATCCTCACAGAACCCGGCAGTACCAAAGACAACATTATCCCCACAGACGCCGCAAAACAGATGCAGCAAAAGTATGATGAAATCATGATCGACGAGTATCAGGACAGCAACGTGGTACAGGAAATGCTGCTGACGGCAGTATCCGGCGCTTATGCGGGCAATAACAACCGCTTTATGGTAGGGGATGTGAAGCAGAGCATTTACCGTTTCCGCCTTGCTATGCCCCAGCTGTTCAATGAGAAATACCGCACCTATCCTGTGGAGAAAGGCGGTAAAACCAGAAAAATCATACTATCCAAAAACTTCCGGAGCCGGAAAAATGTGCTGGATGGTATCAACTTCATTTTCCGCCAGACAATGTCAGAAGCCTTTGGGGATGTGGATTATAATGACGAAGCGGCACTCTATGCCGGAGCGGATTTCCCTGTTTTCGATGGGCTTTGCGGCGGCGAAAATGAAATGATGCTGTTGGATTTGTCCTCGGAAGAGACAGAAGAGCAGCTGACAGAATTGGAAGAACTGGATAAACGGCAGATGGAAGCCACCATGATTGCTGGAAAGATCAGAGAAATGATGAAGGCTGGCTATCAGGTCTATGACCGAGGACTGGAAAGCTATCGTCCCATGGAATATCGGGATGTGGCAGTTCTGGTGCGGAGTATCCGCAGTTGGGGTACCACGCTGGATGATATTTTTGGGAAAGAAGGCATTCCGTATTATGCGGAAACGGCAGAAGGATATTTTGATGTGCCGGAAATTGATACAGTTTTGAATTTCCTCCGCCTTATTGACAATCCCTATCAGGATATTCCCTTGCTTTCTGTGCTCCATTCGCCCCTGTATGGCATCAGTGCTGATGCTTTGACGGAAATCCGCCTTTTTGGCGGCGATGGACTGTTTTATGAATGTGTCCTGCGGTATCTTGCAGAGGGGGCAGAAGAGGAAATTCTGGAAAAACTGGAACGCTTCCAAGAAGACTTGCTGGATTGGCGGGAGACCGCGAAAGAATTGTCCCTTTGTGAATTGCTGCGGTATCTCTATCAGCAGACAGGATATTATGATTATGCAGGCATGACACCCGGCGGCAGTCTGCGGCAGGCAAACCTGCGGCTTTTGCTGGAAAAAGCGGAAACGTATGAAAATAACAGCGGAAAAGGGCTGTTCCATTTTATTCGCTTTGTGGAGGACATGAAGACGGCAGAAACAGAATCCTCTGCCGCAAAACTCCAAAGCGAAGCGGATGATCTGGTGCGTGTCATGACCATACATAAAAGTAAGGGGTTGGAATTCCCTGTGGTCTTTGTGGCAGACCTGGGAAAACAGTTCAACGAATCTGATACCCGTGCCGCTGTCATTACCCACCAGGAGTGGGGATATGGTATGGACTATATGGATTTAGACCATAGAGCTTCTTATCGTACTTTGTCTAAAACCGCTTTGGCAGAGGCCATCAAGCAGGAAAACCTGTCAGAGGAAATGCGTGTATTATATGTAGCGTTGACTAGAGCGAAGGAAAAACTGATTCTGACGGGAACAGTACGCAACCTGCAAAAATCCATGGAAAAGTGGACAGAAACAGCAGATAGTACCAAAGAATTGCTTCCTGTATTCCGTCTGCGCCGAGGAAGAAACTATTTGGATTGGATTATGCCAGCGCTTCTGCGTCATCCCCAGGCAAGGGTATTGCCGGAGCCTTGGGAACCAACAGATCGAGGAGAGGCACGACAGTTTTTGGATGAGCCTTCCAAATGGAAATTTACTTTTTTGGAAAAAGGAGATATTTACGGAACAGAGCAGGAAAAACAGGAATTGGCGGAAGAACAGCAGAACGTCTTTGAAAGCTGGGATACAGAACCGGATTACAGCGGCAGAAAAAAGGAGATTTTCCGTATCCTGTCATGGAAGTATGACTATGAAACAGCAACCATGCTGCCTACAAAAGTTTCCATTTCTGAAATCAAACGGCGGTATCAGGCGGAAATTTCCGGTGAAGAAGCACCTATGCCACAGGAATTGCAGATTCCTCAGTTTGGACAGAAAAAAGAGGGGCTGACAGCTTCAGAAATCGGTACAGCAATGCATACGGTTATGGAGGCGGCAGATCTGCGAAAAACCTATGATGCAGATGCTTTGGAAGAACTGCTGGCAGAATTGCAGCAGCAGGGCAGATTGACGGAAGAAGAAAAAGCCGCCATTCGCTGCAAAGAGCTTTTGGCTTTCTTTGCTTCTGATTTGGCAAAACGGATACAGAAGGCGGATGAAATCCATAAAGAACAGCCTTTTGCTATGCTTGTGGAGCCAAAAGAAGTTTTTCTTGATGATATTTATCGGAATATGGAGGAATTTATCCAGATTAATGGTATTATCGACTGTTATTTCGTGGAAGAAAATGCAGTTGTGCTGGTGGACTATAAAAGTGACCGACTTTGGCAGGAAGATGCTTTCCGTGAAAAATATAAAATTCAGCTGCGGCTTTATAAAGAAGCTTTGGAGCGGGTAACGGATCTGCCTGTGAAGGCATGTTATATCTACGCCTTTGCGCCAGGAAAAACCATTCCTATTGATTTTGATTAAAAATAAAAAACCGGAAATACCTGAAAAGATCAGGTGTTTCCGGTTTTTTTGTGAGAGATAGCGGATAGCTTCCTATGGGGAAAGAGCATATGCCCTATGGAACGGAGGCTGTCCCTTTATATATTGTGCGAGTTGAGGTGAAAGATCAACTATCTCTTATAGATCGTATGATTATTCTGCGGTTTCAGCAGTTGCTTCCATGAAACGCATGATTACGGAAGCGATTTCTGCTCTGGTTGCTGTGCCCTGAGGAGCCAGCTGGTTGTCGCCCATGCCGCTGATGTAGCCTTCAGCTACTGCCCACTGCATTGCAGGTTTTGCCCATGCGGATACACTTGCGTTGTCAGCAAATGTGGACAGGTCTGCGGAAGCAGTTACATCATAGCCTTTGTATTTTGCGTAGTTGTACAGCATAGCTACCATCTGTTCTCTGGTGATTTCCATGTTGGGAGCGAACAGGCCTTCGCCCATGCCGCTGACGATCTTCGCGGCATTTGCCCAGATAACAGCGTCTGTGTACCACTGACCAACGGGAACGTCGATGAATGCGTTTTCAGCATTGCAAGCGGGACGGCTTTCCATGTTGTACAGCATCTGTACCAGCATAGCACGTGTCAGTTTGCCGGAAGGAGCAAATTCGTTTTCGGAAACGCCGCTCATGATGCCTTTGTCTACAACATATTCAACACCTTTGAAGAACCAGTCGCTTTCCTTCACGTCTGTGAAGTTCAGTTTTGTGGTTTCTGTTGTTTCGTCGTCCTTATCTTCTTCTTTGTCAGTGTCTTCTGTTGTTTTGCCTTCTTCTTTGAATGTTACAGTAACGGTTACGTCACAGTTTGCCATTCTGAAGGTGTATTTGTCGTCTTTGTCTTCTACTTTTTTCGCATCGATCTTATCGCCTTCTGCGTCAACGATTTCGATCTTGTCTACTACATAACCTTTGTCAGGTGTGATGGTCAGAGTGATCTTGTCATCTTCATCTGCCCAGTCATCGCTGACAGAAACTTCACCATTTTTGGGATTGATGATGGTGATGTAGCCGTCATAGCGGTGAGAACCGCCGCCAGAAGAAGTACGTTTTGTGAACGTATAAACATTTCCATCTTTGTTCAAGCGATATCCGCTTCCAGCTGTAATGCTGCCAGTAAATTCAGCACCACCTTCTGTTTCTAAAGTGAATGTAACTACACGAGAAACAGTTATTTTTTCATTGCAGTTTTTAGTCAAAGTGATTATTTCGTTATCATTTACAGCTTTAACGGCGTCTTCCAAGGTGTTGTAATATGCATCATCAATCTTGGCTGTGCTACCAGTTACTTTCTCCATTTCGCCCCAGTTGCCACCAGTTACGATTTGAGCGTAGTCACTGCCTGCATTGGGAAGAGAGATAGTATTGTCGTTAACCAAAGATTGAGCAGTTGTCTGGGAATCTTTATCTTCCATAACCAGAATACCAACAAAAGCAGTATCACCAGTATAGGTAAATCCAATTGTATTACCAGTAATTTCATAATCATTATTTGTAGCAAGCAGATGGATACCACCGATAGTTGTCACATCTTTGACTGTTACTTTTTCAGAGGAATAAATACGAAGAGCACCTTCGCCCTGTTTGCCAGTAGCTTCTGTACCTGTTTTATAGGTACCGCCATTTACTGTAATTCCAGCAACGTGATCAGAAGAAGAACCAGCTACAAGAGCAATGCCATTCTTAGATTCGGTCTTAACATTATTCAGTGTGACGTGATCGCCAGTTACTGTAAGAGCGTCTCCACTTTCAACGGTTATAGAATATCCAGCCCCATCAATGGTTACATTATTTTTATCAATGGTTACAGGAAGTGTAATGTCCTGATTCAACTTAACATGAGCACCATCTTCTAAATATGTTAATGCAGCCTCTACGCCGTACCAATTATCATTTACATAGATACCACCCTCATAGTTAGTAGTATCTGCACCAGTAACGGATCCATTCATTGCAACACCGGAATCTGTATTGGAGATGGTATTGTTATCCAAGGAAACAGAGACACCCTCTAATGGATAGATAGCGACAGAACCATGTGCCCATGGATCGTTTTTCGCATAAATTAGATCAGAAATAGTGCAGTTGCTAATAGTTGCATTGCCTTGTCTAATTACGATACCATTTTGTGCAATAATTTCCTGAGAACCAGCACCTGTGATTATTGTGTCAGTAATGGTTTGATTGCCAGTAGTATTTAAGTCAATGGCATTTTTCTGGAATCGTTCGACAACACAATTGGAAATTTTTACATCTCCTTTACCAAATGCCAAAACACCTCGACCGGTTTGTACACCGCAATAATCGGCGCCATCTGCAGTACAACGAATGTCTTGTATAGTTACATTTTCCATGGTTAAATCAGCAGTTGCCAAAACGCCATCAATACCATGGTGCTGATCAGTAGGACCAGCGATAGTCAGATTGCTGATTGTAGTATTGCTCTGTGCATATACAATAGGATAATAGGTTGTTGTACCCTGAACAACGGGATTTTTGGTAGCTACATCAAACTGAATCACAGCATTTTTGCTTTCGCCTTCTAATGTCAATGCTTTATTTTCGGGAATGATGATATTTTCTTTGTGAACACCATTCATAACGATGATAGTATTACCAGGATTTGCAGCATCAATAGCATCCTGAACAGTTCCGTAGGTTGTGCCTTCCTGTCCTTCGATATATGCAGCTTTTCCAGAGTATATAATTGTGGGCTTATTTACGCCTGCATCTACAGCATAATCGATTTCGACATCAGGTTTACAAAGGACAATACCATCATAGTTTGCCATAAATCTAATAAAATCGTGCTTATCTGAAGTTGTGCGTTCGCTATAAATTAAATCGATATTATTATTTTCCTGTAAGAGTAATTTAACGGGGTTTTTATAATCATCAGTGTCTGCATACATCATACCAATATCTCCCCAAACAGTATCTTTGATAGATGTATTTCTAACTATAGCGCTCGTATTAGCAAGAGAAATGCCGCATTTTCCAGCATTTTTAACTGTAAGACCATCAACAGTGGAATCTGTTCCGTGTAAATTAAGTCCATGACCAAACTCACTAGACACAGTTACCCTTTCAATATAAATATCATTTAATATTTTAGAGGGAGATGAAAGATCAGTTGCTTTAATGGCAGCAACATTTCCTTTGTTGTCAGGATTAGCAGAAGACAGCACTGTTAAATCACTAATATAGACATGTTCACTAGCAATTAAAATACCACCCTGTCCACTACAAGAATAGTTGCCACAGTCAATAATAGTTTTATCTTGTCCAGCGCCTTCAATAAATACATTATTTCGAGTGATTTTTAATTGTTCATTATCTGTAGCGTAAAATTGACCTTTAGGAATCTTAATAGTTATAGATGTGGTAATTGTATCAGCATTAGCTTTTGCAAAAGCATCCGCTAAAGAGTCAACAGCTTCTCCGTTTACAGTGATTTTAGCTTCTTGAGTCTCTACAAGTGTTTCTTCTTCCACCACTTCTTCAGCAGGCAGAGCATTCACTGCTTCTTCTTCAACTTTTTCTGCAGGTGTCAATGTTGCCCAAGCAGTACCTTCTTCCTCTTTTGTATCAACGGTTGTTGTGTCTGTACCTGTTTCCCCTGCGCTCTGTGCAGGTGTCAGTTCGCTTGCTTCGATAACGCTGCCCTGTGTGTTTTCATCCGCCAATGCGGTCACAGGAGCCGCTGTCACAGCCATAGCAACTGCCAGAGACAGGGAAATCATTTTTCCTGTACGTTTCTTCATTATAATCCTCCTTAAAACATAAATTTTTTTCATGTCAAGCCATTACACTTTCACCCCGAATGGTATGGAAGAAAAAACATAACTCATTACGCCTGCATTATACATTATTTGTGAAAAAATTACAAGCGTATATAAGTAAAATTTACACAAATCACAAAAATAATTATGAATTGTGATAAAATTTAAAATGTCCATAGAAATAGTGGGTTTTTGGCATCATAGAGAAATGATATTTCTATCAATCAGAACATTCGCCTTTGTGTTTTATCCCGGAACATGGTACACTATTTTTAACGGATAATTTAATTTTTTTGTAAGGAAGTCACCGTTTTTTTGTAAAATTTACTTGTTATGATATCGTTGAGAAAAAATGCAATACAGGGGGAACTATTATGGAAAATAAATTCAATATTCTGGTTTGTGATGACGACAAAAGCATTGTGGATGCCATCGAAATTTATCTCAAACAGGAAAATTATAATGTAATCAAAGCCTATAACGGTTTGGAAGCACTGCAAGCTTTGGAAGAAAACGAGATCCATCTGATTCTGCTTGATGTGATGATGCCTAAAATGGACGGGCTGAATACAACAGTGAAAATCCGTGAAACACTGAATATTCCCATTATCATTCTGTCTGCCAAATCTGAAGACACAGACAAGATTCTGGGGCTGAATTTCGGCGCTGACGACTATATCACAAAGCCTTTTAACCCGTTGGAACTGCTGGCAAGGGTAAAAAGCCAGATGCGTCGGTATACTTCTTTGGGCAGTATCGCGGAAAAAAGCAACGTGATCAAAATTGGTGGTCTGGAGCTGGATAAAGATGCCAAAGAAGTACGTGTGGAAGGGGAACCTGTAAAACTGACCGCAACAGAATATGGTATTTTGCAGCTTTTGATGGAAAATGCCGGAAAGGTCTTTTCCATTGATCAGATTTATGAAAAAGTTTGGAATGAATTATCTTTCGCACCGGAAAATACGGTTTCTGTGCATATTCGTCGTATTCGTGAGAAAATCGAGATCAATCCGAAAGAGCCAAAGTATTTGAAGGTGGTGTGGGGTATTGGCTACAAAATTGAAAAAATCTAAGCTGTA
>UMEM01008476.1_pt1 | contig 19942 bp, 24 predicted proteins | sample 1964761 | NCBI WGS metagenome assembly UMEM01 (sample SAMEA4836021, study PRJEB28245) | human gut metagenome | biome: gut microbiome; material: fecal sample | place: Denmark | collected 2008 | reverse complement strand
ATGCCCTGATAGACAAGATCCATCTTGGGATTGGCCTCCACGCCGCTGATTTCGGTAAAGCGGATTCCATCCCGGTTCAAAATAGTGACAATTTCATCATAAAGGCCCATTTTCCGAATGCTGCTCTTTCCGTAAACCAGCAGGATATTGTCGGAATATGCCCGGATCAGTTCCCCCAGCCTGTCCAGCTTTCCGTCGCCGAACAGGATCCGGCAGGGGTTGTAGAACTCAAAGTTTTCCATACCGTTTCTCACACCCTGTAAATGTCAGATGCCGCTGCCTGATCCATCACCACCCGGGCAATGGGGCTGCGCTTGATATTGGTAACCGGGAATTCGTTGGAAATGGGGGTCTCCATGAACTTCTTCACAATGGGGGCCTTATGGGCTCCGTTCAGGATCACTACCAGATCCTTTGCTTCAAAGATGTTTTTATAGCCCAGCGTCAGGCCCCGGGTCAGGGTCACGGGAGTGCCGTTTTCAAAGTACTTGGAGGATACCTCCCGGGTCTTGTTGGCAAGGGTCGCCACATGCGCACCCAGCGTCAGATCTACGCCAGGCTCGTTCAGCGCCACATGGCCGTTCATGCCCACGCCCAGAATCATGTAGTCAATTTTCCCGTTGTCGTCAATGTATTTTTCGATTTCCCGGCATTCCTTCTCCGGATCGGCGGGATTAGAGTTGAACATCCGCATCCGGCTGCGGTCCAGATTGATGCCATTAAAGAAGGTAGTATCCAGAATCCATCTGGCACTGCCTTCATAGGCCGGGTAATCACACCATTCGTCCAGTCCGACGATCCGTGTTTTGCTGAAATCCACTTCCCCGGCCCTGTACATTTCAATCAGCCGCTCATAGACGCAGATTGCCGACTGCCCCGCGGCGAGACAGAGCAGTGCGTCGGGCTTCTTCTTCAAAAGCGCCGCGATTCTCCGGGCCTCGGCATCGCCCAACTCTTTGGTATCCTTATAAATCTCAAGAAACATACATATTCTCCTTTTTTGCGAATCGGGAGGAGTTCCGCTGACGGAGCTCCTCACCGATGGATGAAATTGGTTTATCCCAGAATGCCCAACACAGACAGCACGGTGCCGAGGACAAAGAGAATGAGGATCAGCACAATGGGGCTGCACTTTTTCTTCGTCATGAGCCAGTAGCACAGACCCACCAGTCCCAGAGGCAGCAGATTCGGCAGGATATTATCCAGAATCGCCTGCACTACGGTGTCGTCCGCACCGCCGGAGCCCGCAATGACCAGCGGAGTGCTGACGGCAACATAGGTTGCGGACAGGCCGCCGATGACCATCAGACCGATCTGAGTCAAAGCTTCCACCAGGCGTCCCATAACCGAGTCCGACATGACGGACAGAGAGTTGATACCCAGCTTATAGCCCCGGTTGATCAGGAACCAGGAAATGATCAGAGAAGCGGCGACCCAGGTGACCAGATAGAAAACGGGTCCAAAGAGGTTTCCCTGGAAGGCAAAGGTCATGGCAATGCTCATGAGCACAACTTCGATCAGAGAGTTCATGACGGAGTCGCCGATACCTGCCAGAGGTCCCATCATACTGGATTTCAGGTTTGTGATTGCCTCATCGGGAATGTCCTTGCCCATGGCCTTTTCTTCTTCCATGGCAATGACCATGCCGTTGATCAGGCACCCGGCAGTAGGCTGGGTGTTGAAAAATTCCATATGACTGGACAGTCTCTCGGAAAATTTTTCATTGTCATCGGGGTACAGCTTTTTCAGAATGGGTGCCATGGAAACGGCGTAGTCAATGTTCTGCATACGCTCCCAGTTATTGCTCAGGCAGCAGATGCTCAGCCAGGTGAGCCAGTTTTTCCGCAGATCCTTTTTGGTAATGATGGAGTTTTCCTTAATCGACATAGCTTCATCCTCCTTACTCAAGGGGCGCAAGGTCATCCGTTCCGGCGGAAGGACCGTTGTGCGCTTTCGTCTGGTCAATGATCACAGCCAGGCAGATGGCAAGAATGGTGAGGGTAACCGCGGAAATTCCGAACACGGAGTATGCCAGGAAACCGATCAGGAACGTGGGGATTGCCCGGATCACGTTGAACACCACCAGCGGGATTCCGATTCCCACCAGCCACATCTTTTTGACCTGTCCCTTTGCGGCGTACTCGTCGCACTTATGGGAAAAGAACACGCAGACCGCGTTCTGCATGGTAAAGAGCATGGAGCCGAACAAGCCAATGGGAATGGACAGTGCCAGCGCCATGGCCGGATCATTACTGCCCGCCATGGAAAGCGCCGTGGCGATGTAACCGGCCATGGTTACATCCGTGGATATTACGTTGCCGACTGCCTGAGAGCTCATGTACACTGCGTTCAGGCTGGCGCCGATCATCATGCCGGTCTTTACGTCGCCGAGAATCAGGCCCGTAATCGTACCCGCAATCAGGGGACGACCCAGACCGAAGTAACCGCCAATATCGCCAAGCAGAGGGAACATCAGATTGGAGATGATGCAAAACAGCGTGATCAGCAGTGCCTGTAAAACTGTAATACTCATATTTCCTCCTTACTTTTCTTTTTTCTACGTTCTCACGTTATTTCAGTCCGCCCGCGAAGCACACGCAGGGCCCGTGCACGCACTTCCAGAGCGGACAGAAAATCAGTAGAATTCCACCGCTATCGGGCTTTATTTCTTCCGTACATCCCGATAGAGCGTTTTCGGTTCGTTCGGCAGCAGCTGGAACGCAATTTCCGTGCCGTGCTCCGTCAGCTCATCCGCTGCCGCAAGCTCCTTCTCGGTAAAATAGGTATTTTTTCCCATCTGGACTGCGCCTGCCTTGGAGGAGCAGGGGCCAACGATGATGGAAGGGATCGAAAGTCCCCTGCGCTGCATCCGGCAGGCTGTCTCAATGGTTTTGAAGATCACAAAAGTCCTGGCGGCAGGCTGTGCCGCATCCTTTGCAATCAGATTCATTGCCTTCTCCTCATCGCAGATCACGAGATCGATCCCGGCAGGCTTTGCCAGCTTCAGGATCTGAACATTGATGGGATCCCTGACTACATTGCTGTCAATGATCATCACCCGGTTCACACCATACGTGGAGATCCACTGGGTTTGAACCTGTCCATGAATCAGGCGGTCGTCCGCACGAAACGCTTTAATCATTTTGCTCCTCCTCCGGAATAATTTTGGGAATCAGGCGAATACTGACGTCCTTCCCGATGGAGGCAATGTCCTCCGCCAGTTCATGCAGATCATCCCCGTCATATTGCAGCATCTGAATCACCATGGCAAGATTAAAACCGGTCAGACACACATACTCCGTGTCCCGGAAGGCGGAAAGCAGCGTCATAAAAGGACTGCCGCCAAACAGATCCGCCATAATCAGCACCGGTTCCCCACGGAGGTTTTCCGCCAGTGCCGCCGCTTCTGTACCAAAGCGGTCGATTCCGTCGCCGTCATCCTGTACGGACAGCAGGTTCATCCGATCTGTGTCCTCTCCGCAGATCATTTTTGCGGAGTTCAGTGCCTCCCGGGCATAGTTTCCGTGACTGGCGAGTACATAGTGGATCATGAGTTTTTCCTCCTTCTTTTACCACGCCCATGGATTGTGCGAAGCAGATTGATCGTTACCAGCACGTCCAGCGTCAGGCAGATAGCCGCCAGTGCCAGATAGCACCAGAAGCTCTGCAGATCACCGGAGGTGTGATATGTCACGGCGAGATACAGGCTGATCCCCAGAAACAGGAGACTTGCCAGATACCCGCAGACGATCCGCGTTCCCATATTCATGGACATGGCTTCCATTCTGCGCTTCTGTGCCTGCGACAGCTGCACGCTTTCCCCTCCCATGGTGTACCTCCTTTGTGTTGTTTCATTGTTGCGATTCAACATTATTATTTGTGGAATCGCAATCTCTATGTGCTATATATAACACAATATTGGAAAATTGTCAATAGTATTTTCATATATTCCCCAAATTTTTATTGATTTTTTGTGTGTTCGCGCATTGTTTTTGAGGCATTGTTTCATTTCGCAACAAGTAAACAGGTTTACGCAGCCGTTTCTCCCCTCCCATACCGCATGGGTGTAATTCATGTTCCTCATGAAGCAGTTGTGTAAGCAGAATACGATCCTGTTCATAGCGGTTGAGCTTCCCTTGCCGTGATTTCCACTTGTAATATCCAGAACGGTTGATTCCCATAATCTTACACAGAAAGTCTACTGGATACTTTACTTTGAGTTCTTCGAGAACTTCGTAGTCTTTCCGCTGCCAGTAACGTATTCCCTGTTTGCACTAGCTCCTTCCACCCAATACCCTTTTTTTAACCGGGCTATTTCTACTTCCTGCTTTGCCACCAGCAGCCGCAGACGTTCCACCTCTGACAGCGACTTCTTCATTATTTGTAGAACTTTGCGTACCACTCAGCGAACTTCCGCAAACCCTCGCGCAAACTGGTAGAGGGCTTATATCCGAAATCACGCTCCAACGCACTGGTATCTGCATAGGTCACAGGTACATCACCCGGCTGCATCGGAACCAGCTCTTTGTGTGCCTCGAAGTCATAATCTTCCGGCAGAACCTTTGCACGAACCAGCTCCTCGCTCAGAATCTGCACGAAGTCCAGTAGGTTCTCAGGGTTCTGATTACCGATGTTGTAAACTGCATACGGCGGAATCGGCAGACCATCTTCACCGTTCCATGGACGGTAACAACAACTCTTTTCCCAAACATCTTCGGCAGCCATGCAAAGAATGCCGGCCCTTCGGCATGGATGTGCACCACATCGTATTTTCCAAATGCACTATAAAGTGCCGCAAATGCGGAGGAGCTGACTGCAGCAAGTCCCCCTGATGTCAAGATAGGGACAAAACATTTCTCAAAAAAAGCAAAAAAATAAGCCCCACAAGGCTTTTCTGACAATTCTTTGAATCATCAGAGCCTTGTAGGGCTATCCGTTATCTTATGCTATTTTGTTTTCACACTGCCTGTAATGGGGTGTTCTCCATTGTTTCCTTAAACTGCTCAACTGTCATTTTCGCTTTTGCCGCAGCACGCTCCAGCGGTAAATCACCCTCTCGAACAAGCTGAACCAGCATCCGAATCTCGCCAATTCCGATGCCTTCGATTCTGCCTTCCTGACGGCCTTCTTCACGACCTTCGGCTCTTACGCCTTGACTAAGATTGCACACTTCAAGCACCTCTCTTTCCAGTTCTTCGCCCATTGCAACGCCAAACTCTTCTTCCAGAATCTTCTTTTTCTCAGAACCTGATCTTGTGGAAGATAACAGCACTTCCATAAATTTCAGGATTCCCTTATGATTCTCTGTCCCTGGCTTGCCTAAACAAATCATTACGACACTCATCAAATCGTAGTTTTCGGTTTCTTCCTGCGCTTCTCCAATTAACTGTTCGGGTTTGATGGAGTACCGGGTAAGCGTGTTCTCAAAACCATCTGACGGCTGAGTACAAATCCAGATGGAGTAGACCTTGCGAATCTTCCCATATTCAGATTTTGTAAAAATCGGGCCGTGCTGTACAGAAATCATTCTGCTACAATAATAGATTGCCCGTTTCGTCAATGGGTATCCCGGCTTGAATTTTGTCTGTGCTTCCACATTGATAATCAGACGAATGACTTCTTCCTGTTCTGTGCTGTCCGCAGATTTCGGTGCGATTGCGTCAAAGCGAACATCGTAAAACAATGTTCCCTCGGTTAGCGTAGAATGGAGTTGTCCATATTATTGCATTCTTCGCCACTGTTATATCATAGGCAACTAATTATTTCAGAACCAACTAATGTGAGATTCACATTTCAGTTAGTCTCCCGTTTTCTATCTGCATTGCATCCGTTATCTTAAACGAAACAAGTCGCTGCTGTGGGAAAGCTCTTCCGAGCAGCCGATAGGACATTTTCTTGTCCCACCCAGAATCCCCGTAAATCATGCGAACCAATGCCATACACTTGATTTCGCCGCTATTGGATTCATCCAGTTTTCCCACACGATGCGCTCCTGCTTCTTCTGCTCCACACGCCTGTACAGCTATCTGTTTCATTTTGCGATTATACAGAAACCGATAGTGTGACGGCCATTCTAACGCTTCCAGCGTTTTTCTGAAGACCGTGATTCGTCCCTCTTCCTCGCAGAAACTCATGCCAAGTCCTGCCTGTTGCTCCGTTTTCTGTTCTGTTTTTTGCATATTGCTCACCTCCCACAAATGGACAGACCCTCCCCTTGTACAACCTGTCAATTAGTCCTTTCCAGCTTCAGGAGCAATCTTTCCTGTCAGAATCCCCATTGACACATACCCATCCATTTGCTTGACTTCAGATTCTTTCCGGTGTTCTTCCACAGGCACACCAAAAGTTCCCACAATATCATCCAGGTAAAATCCCTTTCGGCTGTTCACAGGTTTTGTTGACGCAGCATTATCCTGCGAATCGACTGCGTTCTTTTTTCTCTGTCCTTCATGAAAAATTTCTGGCACAAGCAGATCAAAAACATACAGAGTTTCACCCTCAAAGGTAATCCTGTACCCCAGCATTTTATAGCGGCACTCGCTGTCCCATCCCATTTTCTGATAAACTAAAGTCGCAAATGGCTTGCAGGACATCTTCCGGCTTTTGCGCTTATCCGGTTTTGCCACGCACCAACGCAGAGCGTCCTTGTCATTTTCATCACACCCACGAACAACGATACGCTTCAAATCATTGTTGAACATGACATGAACATAGACCACATCCTCCAGCCCTGTGATACAGGCTGTATTGAATGTGATACTATCTTTACGAATCACGATTGCCGGGTCACGCAGATGGGCAAACAATTCCTTTCGCACGACCTGGTAGCCATCATACGAAAAGGCACTTTCCAGTTCTTCCGCCCGTGCGTCTCTATCATCCTGCACAATCTGCTTCTCTGGCGGCATGATTGTTGTGTTTTCTTCATTCATCTATAATCAGTCCATCCTTCCATTATCTTCTCCGCTTCACGGAGCAACTCATTTAGACTTTCTGCCGTAAATATGTTCATTTCCTCTATCTCCGTCGCAGGACGAAATACATCCCAGTTTCCGGCATAATGCTCCTGCCGTAAGATACCCACCTGTGCTATACTTGTAATCGGCTGTCCAAATGTTCCAGCCCACTCTGGTGGAAAAATGTAAATCTTCTTTTTGACCGTTTCGCCCTCATCTTCTTCGGTGTTTTCCTTTGGAGGCAGAACGATTTCTTCCACCTTAATCATTTCAGGCTCATCAAATGCGAACAGCATCATTTTGTTATCGCCCTGCTCCAAAAACTGGCCACGGAACCGATAACGCAAATCCTCATCCCATTCCATAATGTCAAATAAAGTCTTTGCAAGTCCACGACAGCCCAAAGTGCTTGCACACCAACGTCCCTCTTTCAGTCTGCCCCAACGGATCGCGTTTGGATTATTCTTGTCACAGGGGCGAATGGCAATGCAGCGTTCAACAGAATTTAGCAGCAGCTCCACATATTCAACATTTTCAAACTTTTTCAAGCAAGCGGTGTTAAAGCGCAATCGTCCATTAGAAATCGTCATAGCCGGATTCTGCATAGTAGAAAAATACTGTACCCTGACTATTTCATAGCCCGTCAGATCAAGACGCTTTTTCACATCCGCAGTAACAGTGACATCCGGTTCTTTCATCACGCTTTCAGAGGCTTCCCTGTATTCTTCTGCCGAAAAACCTGTCCAATCCTTATCAAAAGGCACATATCCTCGCAAAATCCCATCTTCAACCACGCTCAACACGGGCAAGGGTCTGTTTTTCTTTGAATAATTGCGGGATGCCCGCAGATGATTGGCTGCATTAAAAACTTCTCTGGAAACAATGGCTTCATGGTGATTCTTCTGCCTGTACTGTGTCCGATCATTGTTGTTTTTCTTTGATTTATGCGTCAAAAAGTTCGGTGTAAAGGTCTTTCTTGCCAGTACATCACCACAATGGCGCTCATTTGCCAGAACACCTGCAAGTGTACCGGGATTCCACTCCACACGTCCCAACTTCGTCTTACGGCTATCCTCCATCATCCGCTTGAAGCCCGGACGTTCAAAGTTGGTTCCCGTGTAGCCATCGTCAGCGTACTCTTCGACCAAATGCAGTCCTGGCCGTTCTGCAGCAAAATCCCGAATCAGTTCTCTCTGGTTGCCGATGCTGTTGCTCTCGGCCTTGTCGCCATCCTCGATGGACAATCTCAGATAGGCCGCTGCCCGTATGTCTTTATTCTTTTCCTTGTAAAAAAACAAAGCCATTAAACCTCCCGTCTCCACGCATATTGCATGGTAAAATCCAGAAAGTTAATGGCTTTTGATTGCACTATTCACTTAACCCGTCTGTATTTTACCAAGCTGCCGCACAAAAATCAAGCTGCTGCGCACATTTTTCAAAATTTATTTTTCAGTGCTTCCCCATACTCTGCAGCAGGCAATCCCACAGTTCGCTGCCCTCCGGCCGGAACGATTCATATACGGTAATGCCCTTGATGACGGCTTTTCTGTGATGCTTAGGCTCCGTATGCTCCTGCTTTGGCTTTTCGTCAAATCGTTCTTTCTGCTTCATGGAAATCAATCCCCCTTTACTAATATGAATTCAGAAAGGCATCGGGGGATACAGTGTTTGAAAAAATTACAGAAAAATTTGAAAAGTGTATCCTGCATCGTGGCTTTGGATTCATATTTATAGAAGCATCTTTTTGATGGGCCTGCGGAAAACGGCAAAACGCTGGGGCTTTTCTCTCTTAGCGCAAGATTCGCCCATAGTAACTCAAAACTCACTTTCGTGATTTTCGTTCCCGGCAATCTTGATGGGGATTCCGTTCCCCATTCCCACGGTACGCACAAAATCTCAGATTTTGGCTATCTGGCTCCACATGAATGTGTTCGCAGCCGAACGCCTACGGCTTGTCGGGAGTTGCTTTACAACTATAAAAACGCAGGAGGATCACACTATGGCACGACCAAAAAAGGAAGAAAGCATAAGACGCACAAGCAATGTAATGGTTCGTTTCAGCAGCATTGAATATGAACTGGTGGCCGGATACGCAAAAGATGCCGGTTATCCCATCTCTACTTTTGTGCGCAAGCAGGCTCTATCTGAAAAAGTGATTGTCAACTACAACATCGTTGCCGATATTGGTGAAATACAGAATTTGACTGCTCAGGCCGCAGGCATCGGAAACAACCTCAATCAGATTGCCCGCTATTTCCACGGCGGTGGTCTGGCTTCGCGAGGAATGTTAGAAGAGCTGAAAAAGTGTATTGCAGAAATCCGTGAACTGCGGCAGGAAATCGTTCAGCTTGGAGGTGCATATCGTGGCAATTCTAAAACACATCGCAAGTAAAAATGCCAATTACGGGAGTGCCATCGACTATCTGAAATACCAGCATGACGAATTTCATCTGGTTCCTGTCCTTGATGAAAACGGGAATATGATGCTCCGGGATGAGTTTTATCTTGAGGGGTTGAACTGTGATCCTGAAACATTCGATCTTGAATGCGAGCTGTTGAACCAGGAGTATAACAAGAACAACACTTACGATGAAATAAAAAGCCACCACTACATCATCAGCCACGATCCGAAAGACAACACTGACCACAACCTGACTGGTGAGTGGGCGCAGGCCATCGGCATGGAATATGCAAAGGCCAATTTTCCGGGGCATCAGGCTTTGGTCTGTACTCACACCGATGGTAAAAACGGCACAGGCAACATTCACACCCATATTATAATCAACAGCCTGCGCAAATTTGATGTTGACCCGCAGCCATTCACCGAACGTCCTATCGACTGCAAGGCTGGCTACAAGCACCACCTTACCAAAGACTATTTGAAGCACCTGCAGAAATCCTTGATGGATATTTGCCAGCGGGAGGGACTGCATCAGGTCGATCTGCTCTCCCCTGCCCCTGACAGAATCTCACCGCAGGAGTATTACGCCAAACAGCGCGGTCAGCAAAATCTGGACATTGCCAACATGGAGCTTATGATCGAGGGCATCACTCCCATGCACACCACTTTTGAAACGGGCAAAGAAAAAATCCGCAACGCCATTTCGGACATTGCGGAACGTGCCACATCTTTTGAAGAATTCCAGAGATTGCTGAAAGCAGAATATGGAATTTCCGTAAAAGACCATCGAGGACGATTCAGCTATCTGCCTGCTGACCGACAGAAGTATATCTCAGCCCGTGCGCTGGGTTCCAATTATGACCGCGACAGGCTTCTCCGCATTTTTGCAGAAAACGCACGGACAGCAACGCAGAACAACCCTCATTGGACGGCAGATGATCCTATGGCCATACTGTTCATCAAGTCCGATCTGCGCCTTGTAGTTGACTTGCAGACCTGTGTAAAAGCCCAGCAGAGCCGCGCTTATGCGCAGAAAGTAAAAATTTCCAATCTGCAGCAGATGGCCCGGACCGTTGCCTATGTGCAGGAGCATGGATATGATTCTCGTGAGAATCTTTCCGAAGCTGCGGATGCCATCTATACCAAAATGGCAAAAGCGCGCGGCGATGCAAAACTCACTGAAAGCAAACTGCGAAAAACAAACGCGCAGATTCATTACCTTGGTCAGTATCTCTCCACAAAATCCATTTACAGAGAATTTCTAAAAGCCCCGAATAAGAAGATTTTCCGTCAAGCTCACTTGGACGAACTTGCCCAATATGAGGAAGCTCTTCAAATTCTGAAGCAGCACTCGCCTGATGGGAAGTTTTCTACCATGAAAGACCTCCGGGCAGAAAAAGAGCAGCTTACGATTCAGAAGGACGCCCAATACGATACTTACAATTATTTCAAGGATTATCACAAAGAACTCCAGACCGTGTGTGCCAATGTAGACAGCATCCTCGGCGCAGAACAAGAAGTGCAGCACCACGCACAGCAGCACACGCGAAAATACGAACCGTCCCTCTAACCAGTTTTCAAAGTCACCTAGAAACAAAAAATAACCAGCGTATCATGTGGTTCATTCCACACAATACGCTGGCTATTCGTTTCACTTACTGCTTATACCGCAGCATACCATTTTTTAGTTCAACAAATTTCCCATCAAAGATTTCCTGCAACACCTGCCTGCATGGTATCCGTTGCAATCTTCTGACCTCAGACGCTTCCATTACGCGGAAAGTGGTTTGGTGATGATCCTGATAAAACGCAATGAGTGATTCAATGTACGGCTCGGCATCGACAAGTGTCCAGTTTGATTCTTCTTTTAAGCGTGAGAATACTGATACCAGACTGATGCACCGAACATCTTCAAAATTTGTGGCTCCATTCCGAGCATTTTTGTCATCGGAGCAGAACACATAGATCTGCTCGCCAAGCATCACAGACAAAACTTGTAATAGCACAAACGACTTGATTTCTCCAAGATTGTTTTTCTTACCAACTTCTATATCGAGTCGTTCAAGCTTTTTCAAATAGTCCTCTCTCGATATTACCGTGTAATCAGCCTCTTCCAATGCCCGATAATGTTCCGAAAAGTAATCCTTAGAAAAGGCATCGCAGGCCAATTTTAACATCTGCGTATAAGTCGCACACGCCAGCGGCCCTCGCACAAGTGACAGGCTTTCAAGGATTTCATGATCCGTGTAGCTTTTTATCTTTTGCGCTCCAATCTTCTCGCTCAACCAGATTGGCGCATCAGCATTATACCGATTAAGTTCCGTTACAATTTGCGCATGACAAAAGAACTCATACTCCGGCAATTCCATGATCCGATCAATCAAATGATTGCCGCCATCATCTTGAACAAAGTACGTTTTGGAAATGAAGTCAGTATCCAGCAGTGCGTATCTTTTCACTTCGATCTGACCTCCCTCAATCCAAGCCGTACTCTTTTTTCAGTTGAGTAAGGTAGGCCACATCTTCTTTTTCTCTGGATTCCGTCAGATACTCATGCTGTCTGTTGTACTCAACTTTCTCAAGGAGTGTGCCAAAAGATTCTGTTCCTTTTCCATCGAGCTGCCAGCGTTTTGCTTTACCTGTCAGCGATACTCTTTTCATTACGTCCGCAGAGCCTACCTCCAGCAGCTTTTCAGCCTGCTGATGAGATATGTTTCCGCTTTCAAACAAACGCAGTACAACTGCCTTATAGGGCATTGCAAACATATCCATAAGCATCAGGACAGAATCTACTGTAACCAAATCTTTATCAAGCCCATACAGCAGAATCTGCTCATGGAGCAGTTGATCCGGCATCAGAAGAAGCCCTGCAAAGGCGTTCGCTTCCAAGTCCTCCTGCGTTCTTCCTGTTTCATCACCTGTTGCCGAATCCAGCATAGAACCATTTTTTATATAGCTCTGGTCTGCATTTTCCACATAGCAGTAGATATGATACAGCTCATGCGCCGCAGCAAAAAACTGCTTACAAAGCGGAAGTGCTGTATTTACGCACACAAAAATCGTATCCTGCTTCAAAAAAGTCAATGCCCATAATTCATCATCATGGATCGGGTAACGAAGCAGTTCCAGCGCGATTTCTTTCTTTCTGGCATAGTTCTGTATGACAGCAAAGATATTGTCCTTGATAACGGAATTGCCAACATACTCTGCCGAGAACTGTCTAACGATGGATTGGATTTCATCAAATTTCTTGGTTTGGCTTACAAAGAGGCTATCTTCCAGAACATTGTTCATCGCTTATCCTCCCAGGGCTGCTCCATCTTTTTTCCATTCTCGCACACCCTAGTATGGAACAGAATCATATCGGACAGTTCATCCGCAAGCTGGATTCCCTTTCTTGCTTCCTCAGTTTTAACACGCCCCATAAACGCATGAATCACATTCGTGTCCATCGGCTTTTCCGGCATCTTCATCAGAGAATCCATCGACACATGGAGATATTCAGAAATCTTATGAAGTTCAATCGCGTTGATTGCTCTTGCACCATTCATGATTTTGCTCATTGTCTGCCTGGAGACTCCAATTCCTTCTGCCAGATCAACTTGCTTTTTGTTTTCTTTTTTCAGTTCATCCTGAATGTTGTTTGCAATTATCATATTTACATCCAGCATATAATCGCCTCCTATTCTTGTACTTATATTATACGCTCTCTCGCCAAGAATATCAATCATTTGGAAACTATTTTTTGGTTTCATAATATTTTGTTTCCGTTTCGGTTACAAAATAAGAGTGGTGGCTCTTTTTATGGAACCACCACTCTGCACTGCATCGGATTTTTAATTTTTCCGGCTTCTTTCCTGCTGCTGTTGCTGTTGGGGCTGACTTTTCTGTTTTCGCTCTTCCAACTTGATGTGCAGGCGGTCAAGGACCGAAATTCGATTTCCGATGATACGCGGTTTCTTCGGATTATTGTTGACACAGCCATCAATCATGTTGTAATTCTGCTCTGTGCCAGATTCCTTGGCACGTTCTGCGGTGCCATTCTCCAAAAATTTCTGGTAATGCAGCAGTTCCGGCTTTTGTTCTCGAAGAAACTTCTCGATTTTCTTCATAACCGAACTATCAAATCCGTAAATCGTCTGCGCCACCAAAACTCCGCTGTCATGAAGAATAATATCCGGCCTTTGCTTTTTTGTCTGTTCACAGACAAGCTGCACAAATCTTTGCTCCTGCACATTCTTTTCGTCAATGACTTTCCATGTATCTGTTTGTCCTTCTATCTGATAGCCACCCTCATTCAAGATCAGATAGCTGCCCTCAGCTTTTGGTGCCAGAAAGCCATTGAACTTTACAAGTGATTCTTTGTCCACATAGTAAAATGCGGTCTTTCCTGCCGCTGTGATTGCAATAACGTCACTGACACCAAATTTTCTGATTTTGAATTTGTCGGGATTCAGGCTTTCCATGTTTTCACGAATTTTCGCCGGAAACAGACCTTGCGATGCTTTAGCGCAATAGCTGATTTCATAATTGTCCGTTGTTATCATAAAGCCGTGTTCGATCTGATACGCATAACTACGGCAACGGTATTCCCGATTTTTCTCGGCATCATTGATTTGGTAAATCACAAACATATCTGTTGCCATTATTTCTCCGCCACCTCTGTTTTCTTATTTGGTTCTTCCGGCTTATACCATTCCAGTTCCAGCCCCTTGAACTGCGGCTCAGTCAACCGCTGCATCTTCGGGATGGTCTGCTGGACAAGCGCAGCCATCTCTGCATCCTCTGCCACAAGCGGCTGAACCTCCATCAATACCTGAATCGTGTCTTTGAGTGTCGGCTGCTCAAACATCGCCATCAGCATCAATTCCAGTTCATCAAAACGTACATTGCTCATAACTCCATTCCTTTCTTTTTCGCTTTCTTCGGCTTGTCCTGTTCCTGTGCAGGCTGCTCCTGCTTTTTGGCTTTCAGACTGCGCAGGGCATCCAGAACAGACTTTTTCGTGTTGCTGCGTTCCTGCTCTTTACTCTGCTGCCGTGCCGCCATCAGCTTTTCCATATCGGAGATAGCCTGCTGCACCAGCTTATCATCCCTGAAGTAGTTGATGGAATTGATGTTCTCACGCTGCACTTTGTCATTCACGACCAGCTCATACATTCCAACAAAGCCGCCATCTTCCTCGATGCAGAATCCAATGCACTTGTCAGCGTTCATCCGTTCAGACGGAATCTTGTCGTAGATTTCAAGTGCTTCTTCCATTGTCAGATGGTCGTGGAACTCTCCCGCAAATGTAAACTCCAAACACTCCGCGACATAAAAGCTGAGCGTTTCTTCCGGCGCAGGTCTTTCTGCGGCGAGCTTTTCTTTCAAAACTTCTGCCTGCTGCTCTGCCACCATATCGGCCTGTTCCCGCAGTTCTGCCGCGTCCATGACCTTGCCCTGTGCTGCATCACAGCCAAACTCTGCCAACAGCTCCATCATAGCCTCCTGCACAGGCTTATCTCCATCCGTTTCAAGGATGCCGCCATCCCGCTCCGTGAAGTCCTTATTATATAAGGTATAGTCGAAACCGTCCTCACAGGTCTGGATATGGAAATAGGCATCCGGCAATTCGTAGGCCAGTTCCACATCCTGCACGGCTAACGCCCCCTGTAACGGCTGGACAACGTGGTTCTGGACATACGGGTTATTCCAGCCCGGAACCGTTTTATAGTCCTCTACGATGGTGTCAATGCCGTTTTTGCACTGTAAAATATCCAGTGAACCCGGCAGCGGATCAGGATTCTTCTCCACCCCCAAGGCTTTCATGTAATGGTTTGGAAGTGCTTGATACTGCGACATTGCATCGTCGAGATTTCCAAACCGCTTAATTTCAATCGGAACAGCCTGCCGGTTCTCGACCACATAGAATTGCTTTACGAATGGCTGTTCCAATTCTTTCTGCTTTTCCAGTTTCTCTCGGTACATCGTCACAAAGCCATCCAATACAGCCGAATGGCTGGTAACTACCCAATCTGCTCGAAATTTAATGATTCTCGCATTATTCTCCGGGGTGCCGACCTGCTCTGCCCATTCCTTATTGCTGTGAGAAAAGCGGCCATCATAGTTTTTGTAGCGCAAGGTATTCGCAAGAATGTACCCCACACGCTCCATACCATACTGCTTCACCACCTGATCAACTGCACCATCGCCAAGGTACATCCCATCATAATTGTCCGCAATCGCTTCATGGATTGCCTGCTTACACTCGCTGTTCAGCCGATAGGATGTACGGTACAAATCCACCTCGTCACTTTCTTTGGCATAGCTGAACGGCTCGTAGTAGACAGGCACATGCCGCCGCTCGATTCTTCTTTCGGTTCTTCGATTTCCACATCCGGGGTAGGTTCGGGTTTGGTTTCCGGCAGGACTACCGCAGGTGTTTCTTCTTCCTGCTTGCCGTTGCGTTCTTCATCGCCCAGAAACTCCTGCAAATCGTACTCGTCGATCATCGAGAGCATATAGACGTTCTCACTGTTTCGCGCCCGGTCGATTACCAGAAAGAACGTATTGCCGCCCTTGGTCTTGACCGTGAAGAACTCCTTGCTGGGGTCATCTACGATGTTGTCCTCCACCTCGCCGTTTCCTGCGATGGTGAACGGGATCTTTTCTTCCTCGGTCGGCTCTGCTTCCTCGACCACCTGCACGGGTTCTTCCGTTTCGGTTTTGTCCACATAGGCAAAGGCCGGGGTCGAAAAGCCCACCGCCATCAGCAGGGTCAGAATTGTGCTGGGAATAACAACACCCAGCCGTTTAAGCATCTTTTTCAATCGCTTCCTCCGTTTCTGCTTCCTCCGAAGCATTGTTTACAGCGGTCAGGAACGTCACGTTGCCCGCCTGAATGTTGTCCAGCAGAGCCAGCAGTTCGCGCCCGCCCATCTTGGTACTACGGATAGCACGGATGATCTCGCTGTCCTCTTCCTTTTTCTGTGCTGCCCGGATGGTTCTCAGCCGTTCTTCCAGTTCCGCGATCTGCTGCTCCGTCTTTTCGGCTTCATCCAGATATTTCTGTAATTTTTTGCCCATCGGCCCTCCTTTCAGTTGATGCGGCCAAAGCCTAAAAAGTGGCTTTGCCAGTAGGTCGAATTGATGCTGGTATAGGAAATGGGGTCGCCGCAGTGGATCATCATGCCACTGCCAACGTAGATTCCAACGTGCGACGCGCCAACGGTGTTATAGGTTTTCTCAAAGAAGATCAAGTCACCAGGCTGTGCATCCGCAGGAGAAACATAGCTGCACTTTCCGCGTAGACCGTTGGCTGTTGTACGCCCCACGCTCCACCCATTGCCGCTGTTATTGATGACCCAGCAAACGAAGCCGGAGCAGTCAAAACTGGTGCTTGGGGAACTGCCGCCCCACACATACGGCATACCTAGATACTTTTCGGCTTCCTCAATCATCCTTGCGAACTTTTCATCCGAAAGGGCTTCCGATGGAATATCATACTTGAAACCACCGCCGGAGCCACCAGCACCGCCTGTGCCGATACTGCCCGTTGTGCCGCCGCTGTAAGTCGGTGATCCTGCGCCGAACAGTTCGGGGCGGTTGCCGTAGGTCAGGTTATAGGCATCGTACCGTCCGGTCTGCTTCCGGTTCATGTTCTTCCGCGCGATGGTATCGAAGCCCTTATTTTTCAGCAGGACATTGAGGATCTTATACTCGTACTCCACTTCTTCCTGATAGGTATAGGTTTCCATACTGACATTTCCAAAAGCGTCAATCGTCGGCCGAATCCCTACTCTGGTTTCCATGCGAGTGCGAATCTCAATGGTTTCCCACACTTTCAGGAGATACTGTTGCTTGAACAGTTCTTTGATAACAGGCTTGACCTGTCCTCTGGTGAACTGCTCATAAACCGCAGTCAGATGGGAAATCAGCTGATACGGGTCATGGCCGATCTCGTCCAGCTGATAGCGGTATTCATCATAGCCCAGATGGGTGGATTCCATCTGCCGAATCTGCTTATCCAGTTCTTTTTCCAGTTCCAGATAATCTTCTTCCGCACCTTTCATGTCGGCATCCTTGCTGGGGTAGGTCGTTCCCACAAAGGTACTGCCCGTTCCCTGAATTGCCGCACCGCAGCTTGAAAAGGCTCCCAGCATGACCATCACCAGAAGGATGCCAACGCCAATACTGACCCACAGGGTTTTATTCTGCACGACGATCTCCTGCACCGCCGCTTTCGCTTTCTCCGTAATGGTGTTTGTTGCCGCTGCTGCCTGCTTGCTGGCGGCAGTTCCGGCTTTCTGGCCGCGCTTGGCGGCTGCATAGGCATCCTTATACTGCTTTTTCTGGTAAAACTTCGCACCGACTGTTTTTGCTTCACCTCCTGCGGCAGTCGGTGGCGGCTGGGGCTGTTTCTTTTTCAGCGACGGTTCTGCTGCATTTTCCGCCGTACCACCCTCGCTCTCGGAAAATTTCAGGCGGCTGGACTTCTGATCCTCGCCACCTCTTTTCTCTGCTCTGGCAGATTTGTCTTTGGGCTTTTTTCTGCCTTTGACAAAGTGGTGCAGGCGTTCGGCGGCTTCTTCCGACTTATGAGCAGCTTCCACGCCGGAATTGTCCTTTTCCACCTGATGTACTTTCTGATGGGCGAACCCGGTGGCGGTGTCCACTCCTTTCTTGGCCACCTTCTTAATGCCCATTCCTACGCCACGGACAATGCCGCCTTTTTCATCTTCAAAAGAAAGTCGGCCTTTCTTTGTGGGTGGCTCTGCATCCGATTCCACAGGCGCATCCTTCGGCTTCCCATCCTCCTGATGGGCTTTATAATAGTCTGCGCTCTGCTTGGCGGTACTGTGATGCCGGGGTGCATCCTCTTCCCCGTCCCCGGCATCCATGCACCGTTCTTCTTCCACGATAGTTTCTTCATCTGTTTCCTTTTCCGCAGTTTCTTTTGCCAAATCTTCCTGCTCCGGCTTTTCTGCTGCGGTTGCGGACTTCTGCTCCCCGGTGCGGAGGTTTTCATCCACCAGACCATCCTTGGTCATTTTCTGGACGATTTTATCTCTGCCCCGGAATTTTTTGTCTGCTATGGAAATCACCTCCTTCCGGCTGGAGCCGTCATGCGAGCAGGGCAGCGTGAGTTTCCCACTTGTCAAGCACCTGTTCCAGCTTCCGGGCAAAGGCGATCAGACGGGCGTTCACTTCCTCACGGTCAAGATAACCGCGGGCTTCCATGTGAAAGCCATCAGTCAGTTCATCGGCCAGTGTGCCAACGGCATAGAAATCTTCCAGCACCGTATGCACCACCGATTCTTCATCGTGGAAGTTGAGCGGCTCCACCTCACCAAAGGGCGGGCCGAAATCGCTTTCGTGCGGCTCCATGTCAGAGTGGTGATGAATCTTACGGCTCAGTCGGTCAAAAATGTTCGATGTGTTCATGCTTCTTTTTTCTCCTTGTATTTTCCCATCTCATTGGGTTTGGTGGTCATCAGGCTGTACAGTTTCAGCGAAGTATCAAACTTATCCTTGAATGGGATTATCGTGTTGCCGTAGAACAGCAGCCCCTCGCCCTCGTTGCTGTTCGTCACATACGACAGCTGGAACGGCGAAATATTCAGCTGCTTTGCAAGGATTTGCCTGTCGCCGGATGCCTGATTGAGCATATAAATAAAATCGCTGTTCTCGAAGATATTTTCGATCTCTCGGCTGGCCAGCAAATCCTTGATGTTCTGCGTAATTCCTGTCGGTATACCGCCCCATTTTCGGAATCGCTTCCAGATTTCCACGCTGTATGCTGCGGTCTGTTCCTCTTTCAGCAGGAGGTGGAACTCGTCTATATAGTACCGGGTGTTCTTTTTGCTGTTGCGGTTGATGGTGACACGGTTCCAGACCTGATTCTGAACAATGAGCATCAGGTTACGCTGCTTTTTCGTCAGAACCGCCATCATTGCATGAAGTGCTTCCTTCTCAATATATTTATCCAGAACATTGATTTCAGAGTCTGCCATCTCTCCCCAATCTTCTGACACAGCATGATACGAAACACACACTTTGGTTTGACCCACGCCCTCGCACTTCAGCTGTGATTCCTCCACTCTCTGTTCGCCCTCAAACAGTGCGCGAATATGCCACTCGCAGTTTTCAAAGTATTCTTCCTTGATCACTTCGCCCTTTCCCTTTGATGCACCGTAGGCATAGTCCCCACGGCAGTCATGGATATGGAACACAGTATTGCGCTTTCCAGCAGAAAACCAAACATAGCCGCTGTGATAAAGCGTCAGGTGACTGTCGTGCTCAAATTCTTTACGCAGAAGAATCCGCCCATCTTCCAAAAGCACCTTTGGAGAGGGTACGCGCTTGGTATGTACAGGTGCTTTTACCATTTCCTTGACCTTTTTCAATGTAAGCATTTTGTCCACCTTTCTGCCGTTCGGCTCCGGGTGAACTGAAAAAAGCAGCAAAAATCGTCTCAGATTCACCCGTTTTTTTTTGAACGGGAATCTAAGATTCCTCTTGCTGCTTTCTATTATTTTTTGAAGTCCCTATACTAACATGAATCCGTAGAGCCACCCGGGAATACAGATTTTCGAGAAATTAA
>UMEM01013064.1_pt1 | contig 20453 bp, 16 predicted proteins | sample 1964761 | NCBI WGS metagenome assembly UMEM01 (sample SAMEA4836021, study PRJEB28245) | human gut metagenome | biome: gut microbiome; material: fecal sample | place: Denmark | collected 2008 | reverse complement strand
CCCCTAGTAGAACTAGGGGTTTTGTTAAGCTAAAGCACCCAAACAGAAAACCTGAGTAGCCATAAAACTACTCAGGTTAATTTTTTATATCCATATTCATTTATCCAATGCCCAATTTCTGATAAGCATTGATTATTATGTGATCCAGTTTATAAAAGTGGAGATTTTCTCTAAATCTTCATCACTGAGCATCCGCAGCTGTTCGCAGAGCTTCCGATAGGGAGTGTCATTATTCTCCAATGGTGCAAAAAACTCTGAAGGTGTCATATCAAAATACGACATGATATTGAAAAGTTCTCTAAGTGAGGGTAAAGCCGCACCACTGGTTACTCCACGAATATAAGAACCGCTTTTTCCTAAATCCAAACTCATCCGGTGTTCAGAAACATCTTTTGCAATACGCAATTCCGTAATGCGAGTTCGGATAAAATCTTCGTATGGCATATCAACCACTGCATCTCCTCCCTTCCATAATTATTTTATTACGAATTAGGAGACGGCATTGGTAATACTAAAGTCAATTTTCGCTTTCTTCTCCTTTTAATTGGTAGTATAATTATGAATATAAAGAATTATTGGTGATTACATTGCTAATCTTTCCTGCGGAGGAGATTTTATGAATATATTTACGGTCAGCTTTTTCGGACACAGGCAAATTGACAATCCACTTCAAGTGGAATCGCAGCTGGAAGAAATTATCTGTTCTTTGTTAAAACGAGAAGAATATATTGAATTTCTGGTCGGACGTGACGGTGAATTCGACCAGATCGTATCCTCAACCATACGCAGATGTAAAAGAAGAATCAGGGACGATAACAGTGCTTTGATCTGGGTCATGCCGTATCTAACTGCCGAATTTCGTGACAATGAAGATTCATTCCGTGACTACTACGACGAGATTGAAATTTGTGAACAGGCGGCAACGACACACTATAAATCCGCTTTTCAAATCCGAAATCGGGTAATGGCAGATCGCTCTGACTTAGTGATTTTGTATGTAGAGCATCCTTCCGGCGGAGCATATCAGACCTTTCGGTATGTCCAAAAATTAGGGAGAAAATTTATCAATCTGACTGCTGAAGAATAGCCAGTCAGCAAGAGGCAGGAGGAACCATGGGGAAAAGACGCAATTTATTTATTCCAGTTATTGTAGTGATTTTATTGATTGCAGTTGCATTTTGGTTGATAAAATTAAAGCCAACAGATACCGCATCATCTGATGTTGATGAAATGGTACAGCGGGTAGAAAACGCTTTAGGCGATGACTTCAAAAAACAATCCAAAACAGAAGTGGCTGCAACTCTGGTATATGGCAATGGCAAAAAAGAGGAAAACATCAATTACCATATCCTCAAAACCACCTATTACGAGGCTGATCCCAACGAGATAACCGGGCTGAATGTAGATGCCCTCAACGTTCTTTTTAACCCTGAATCCGCTAACAGCTGTGAACAAATGAAAATTCAGGACTGGGATGCCGCACTTTATAAAACAAAGAGCCGTGGCTATTTATGCTGGACGGATTCTCCGGAAGTCAGCTATGTTCTGGAATATAATCCGCAAACAATCTCTGATGAAGAAATCATTAAAATGGCTGAAAGTGCAGAACCATACGAAAAATAAAAAAGAAAGCCATAGGCTAACCCAGGAACAGGGCTGCCTATGGCTGTTTCTATTCTACTGTCGATTTTCTTCTTCTCGCTGCTTTTCTTTTTCTTCTCGTTTCTTCCTGTCAATGCCCAGAATATGCTCCACAGTCTGTTTTGCAGTCAGATATTCTTGCATATCTTTTCGGACTTGTCGATACTCAGCATAGGCTTTTTTCTTCTCTGCCGACAACCGATAGAACTCCTCATTCAAGGTTTTTCTGGACGGAACTTTCTTATCCGGCAGCTGATCAAATGCCTGCTTTGCAGCTTTATGAATCTGGATTTCTTCACGATGTTCTTCAAAGAATTTTCTACTGTATCCAGATTTTCGATAGGCTTCATACACCGATCTGGTTCTTGAATAGTTGTTGATGTGAGTCTGTAATGCTCCAATCTCAACCATTCTTTTTTCATTGGCTTTAATAGTATCGGATAGCTCCGCAAATCGGTGGCTGAGCTGCTCTGTCAAAGCAGTCAATTCTTCATAATTGCCGATACCTTTTTCTTTCAAAAGGCAAACTGTCCTGGCAGCTTCTTTGCGGTTATATTTCTTTGCCCACCGCTCATAGCCCGCTGATTTACCTTCTGCCATCTTCGCCTGAATATCTATCAGCAAATTAAACTCTCTTTGAGCATGAACCTGCTTGCTTGCTCTGGATGCTTTCTGAACAGACTTACCGGACAGAATTGCAATTATATCCTTCTGACTGTATCCCTCTCCAAGAGAGCGCAGACGAATAAATCGCTTCTCCTCACTATGCCGGAAAGCCGGTTGCTTTCCATCCTTAAATTCATACCCAAGCTCTGAAAGCTGAAGAACAAAATCCGAAAAATCTTTTGGTTTCTTTTTTAATATCTGGTCGATTGCCGCACACAACTCATCACGCTTGCTACGCTTTTTGGGAAAGGTCGTTCTCTTGACCCGTTCCCGGTATGGCTTTGGCTCTATGACTGATAAGCCATGCTCAATACAAACCATATCGCTTAATCGCTGAACCGCAAGCCCGGAAAGAAAAAAGTTCTTGAATTTACGGGTACAGTCCAGAGAGGTCGAGTTATAAATGATATGGTTATGGATATGGGAACGATCAATATGTGTTGCCACGATAAAGGCGTGTTTTCCTTTTGTCCAGCGCATCGCTGTTTCATATCCGACTTGGTTGGCTTCTTCCGGAGTAATCTCTCCTGGCTTAAATGACTGGCGTATCTGATAGGCAATGATGTCATTTTTCTGCTGTCTGCCTGTGATATGCTGATACTGTCTTTTGGTCAGAAGAAATTCTTCATCGGCTGTTTTAGGATCGCATTCATAAGAACTTATATATTTTCCATCTTCTGTTTTCGCAGCATTTTGGGAATAATCTGTACGATCTGCCAGACACTGTGCTACCGTTTTTCCCTTGTTAATATGAAGGGCAATCAGTCTTGTTGCCGCCATTTTTTCACCGTCCTCTCAAAAAAATAAGACTGCCCGCAGGCAGCCTTACAACATATTTTCTTATGAAAAAATAAAATCACGAAGATTTTCCTTTATGTTTTCTCCAATCTCCTGAAATACAACAAAGAGAAACAATGCTGCATAGACCGCCAAGCCGATTCCCACAAGAAGGGCGAGCTGCAACCACAGAGATTGAAAGACACAATAAATACTGCAACCGATGATATACAGAATCAGTGCGCCTATAAAAAAGGACGATAGCTCAAAGGCGATTTTCGCCAACAAGCAAACAATACCTAAACCCAGTAATACCGGCAATGCAATCAGCTTTAAGATAATCTTCACGAAAAAACCAAGGATTCTCACAGTCACACACCCCTTTCTGTTTTTATTGTACCGCCTTACAGCTGATAACACAACGATGTCAATATGTACGGCTGCGGCAATTTTGTTGCCACAGCCCATTTTTATGATTACTGAATACTGGACAGGCGCACCAGCACCTCCTTCATATCTGTCCAGATTTCCTCCAATCGTTCCTGCAAATCCCTGATGTCCGACTCATAAATATTGCCGGTTTCATTGGCTCTTTTAGCATACTGATTCAGGTTGTTGCTGCATCTCCTCAGAAGGGAAACTAGCTCTTTCACATCTTGTAAATCCAGATTGATGCAGTACCCATCCAGAGCCATCTTCCTGAGATATGCCCCCATGCTCCGGATACCCAGCTCATTCATTTTTTCATGGATTCGCTGTACTTCCTCTTTCGATGCCAGGAAGTGAACATCCTGGTCCCGTCTGCCCATTACAGCACCTCCTCACGCCCACCAGATGCCCGATATGGAGGAATATGCTCTGACTTGGCTTTCAGATCTGCCAGCACAGAAGGTTTATCCGCCTGTTCTGCTTCCTCACGCTCCGGCATGGAGTCCTCCATATTAAGAGCCGCATCCAGTTCTGCCAGACGAGCACTTTTTTCAGCAAGCTCCGCTTCCTGCGGGAAGGGTTTCCCCAGTTCCGCTCTGGTCGCTTCCTGCTGATTTTGAAGATTGGTGAGCTGTTCATGGGCTTTCTCCAGCTTCTCAGGGATGCTGGAGAGGGCATTGTCCAGTCGGATGATATTTCCCCTGGCATCAGTTCCAAGCGATACACGATGGCTTACAGCGCCTTTCAGGGTAATATCAAAGTCATGCCGGAAACTATCAAAGGAAAGTTCCATCTGAAAGCCACGATAACTGCCAAGAGGGATTGGCTCGGTCGTTTTCATCTCCTTGCAGGCGGCAAGAATCATTTCACCGGCATCCTCTTTTTCCGTATAGTGCTTGCCCAAAATTTCCATACCGCAGAATCCTTCCGCAATCTGGGGATGAGCTGTAACCGTTTGGATGTCTGCTTCAAAGCCACGAATATAGCCTGTCTGCCTTTCAATCTCCGCAGGAAAGTATTTCAGAAGTTTATCTTCCATGCGATACTGCTGGCTCTGATGGTCGGCTTTTAGAACCTTAAGCCTTGCCACATCAATGTCCAAGTCCATTTTCTCTTTAATCAGCGGATTCCCGGCACATAGAGCCTTAATTTCGGCATAGGACAGAGCTTGCTCGTCTACATCGTCACAGGAACGGACAGGCGATTTCGAGGTCATAATCTGAGAAATGAATTTTTGCTTGTTTTCCAGTGTCTGATAAAGATACGCATCAAAAGTTCCCTCGGTTACATACTGATAGATCTGCACCTCCTTGTTTTGGTTGCCCTGACGGATAATTCGACCATTTCGCTGGGTCATATCAGATGGACGCCAGCCCACATCCAAGTGATGAAGCGCCACCAGGCGATCCTGGCAGTTTGTTCCGGCTCCCATTTTCTGTGTACTGCCCATCAGCACACGAACCTGACCAGTACGCACCTTTGCAAACAGTTCTTTTTTCTTTGCTTCAGAATCTGCATCGTGAATAAATGCAATTTCTTTCTCTGGCACACCGGCTGCTATCAGCTTCGCCTTGATGTCATCATAGACATTAAACGTGCCATCGTTTTTCGGGGTGGAGAGGTCACAGAACAGGAGCTGGGTCAGTCTGTCAGCCTTTCCTTCTTCCCAAATCCGCAGCACATTTTGCACACAGGCATTGAGCTTACTTTCTGGGTCATCCGGCAACAGTGGATTGATTAAACGCTGATCTAACCCCAACTTTCTTCCATCGCCGGTAATCTTGAGCATATTGTCCTCGGATGGGTCAACCATACCGGAATGAACCGCCGCTGCACGTTCCGAAAGGTCTGCTACCATGTCTTGCTGATAATCAGAAGGCTGCACAACAACCGTTTCAAATTTCGCATCCGGCACTGGGAGATGAAGCTGGTCGGAGGTTTTAATATCCGCAACTTCCTTAAACATATTCATGAGTTCCGGAAGGTTAAAAAACTTTGCAAATCTGGTTCTGGCACGATAGCCGGTTCCTTCCGGAGCCAACTCAATAGCGGTGGTTGTTTCACCAAAGGTAGATGCCCAGCAGTCAAAATGGGTCAGATTCTTCTTTTGAAGTGTCCCGTACTGAAGGTATCGCATAACCGTATAAAGCTCCGTCATGGAGTTCGATACGGGAGTACCTGTTGCAAAGATAACGCCACGCCCGCCGGTCAATTCATCCATATAGCGGCACTTCATAAACATATCCGAAGATTTCTGTGCTTCCGAAGTGGAAAGACCAGCAACATTCCTCATTTTTGTGTACAAAAAGAGGTTTTTGAAAGCGTGGCTTTCATCTACAAACAGCCGATCAACGCCCAGCTGTTCAAAGGTAACAACATCATCCTTTCTGTCAGTAGAGAGAAGTTTATCCAGTCTGGTTTGCAGGGATTTTCTCGTTTTCTCCATCTGTTTGATGGTGAAATTCTCGCCGTTCTGATATTTGAGTTCTGCAATCGCTCCCTCAATCTCATCAATCTGTTCCCGTAGCTGGCGCTCCTGACGTTCCGGAGAAAGAGGGATTTTTTCAAACTGACTATGACCGATAATGACTGCATCATAGTCACCGGTGGCAATTCTCGCACAGAATTTCTTGCGGTTTGCCGTTTCAAAATCCTTTTTGGTTGCCACCAGAAGTTTGGCACTGGGATACAGATGAAGAAACTCATTTGCCCACTGCAAGGTCAGATGGTTGGGAACAACAAACAATGCCTTCTGGCTCAGTCCCAGGCGTTTACTTTCCATAGCGGAAGCCGCCATTTCAAAGGTTTTGCCCGCACCAACCTCATGTGCCAACAGGGTATTCCCACCATACAGCACATGGGCAATGGCATTTCGCTGGTGTTCCCGAAGGGTTATATCGGGATTCATGCCACCAAATCGGATATGGCTGCCATCGTATTCACGAGGTCTGGTGGAGTTAAACAGTTCATTATACTTGGTCACAAGTGCTTCACGGCGGTACGGGTCTTTCCAAATCCAGTCCCGGAACGCATCTTTGATTGCCTGTTGTTTCTGCTGTGCCAGAGTAGTTTCCTTTTTGTTCAGCACACGCTTCTGCTTGCCATCCGCATCCTCAATGGTGTCGTAGATACGAATATCTTTCAGATTCAGAGTTTCCTCCAGAATGCGGTAGGCGTTGGCACGTTCCGTACCATAGGTCGTGTATGCTGCCACATCATTTTGGCTCGGAGAACTCTTTCCGTTGATTCTCCATTCTGCTGTCAGTTTCGAAAACTTGACCTCAATCGTGCGGCGGAGATAATACAGGGTTTCAAAAGTTTCCTGCATAAACTGCTGGATATAGGCAGGATCAATCCAGGTTGCGCCCAGACGGACATCAATCTCAGAAGCATCCAAATCCTTTGGCTGTGCCTTTTCCAGTGCCTGCACATTGATTTCAAAAAAACTGTCTTTCTGTGCCGCCATCTGTGCAATCCTCAGCTTACTTCTCACATCGCCGGAGAGATACTCATCAGCTGTCTGCCAGCCCGAAACAGGGTCATCCGAAGCCATCGGGTCTTTGAAAATCACACCTTGCAGCTCAGTTTTAATGGAATCATATTCGCCGGGAGTCCCCAGCAGTTCTGCCATATAGGGCAAATCCACCTTGCCATGCTCACCAATAGAAATCGCCAGTGCTTCAGACGGTGTATCCACGCTGTTCACTTTACGTTCCGGTTTAATGGTACGCTTAGTGAACATATCCGCTTTGCTCTTGAGATGACCATCCTCATCCAAGTTTTCCAGTGAACACAGAAGATAATAGCTGGAATCATCAGCAAAAGCCTGACTGTTGGCTCTGTTGTTGATTAACCCGTTTTTTGCGGTAAACGCATCATAGGCAGCATTCAGCTCTGCCTGTTTTGCCTGAATCATATCATCCGGATAGTCCTCCAGCTGATATTCAATCAGTTCATTTACAATGCGGCGAAGTTCCACCATGCCGCTGACACGTTCTTTGGCTTTGTCATTCAGTTCCACTAACCGCATGACAGAGTTTTCCCGGAAATATACCTCACCGTCTACGACCGTGTAGGAGAAGTTTTTCACGTCTGGGTGGGCAGGAATGGTAATCTGTTCTTTTTCCTGCCTGTCTGCTTCTTCAGTTAGCTCCGCAGGAGCATAAGTGCCACCGATCCGGGTAACAGCTTCACGAAGAAGGTCAGCCAGCTCCATATCTTCACGGGGACGGACTGTGAGATCATCCTTACCATATTGGGTACTTTCCATAGAAAGTTCTCCCAAAACCATTTCCGGATGCTCTACAAAGTAGCTGTTCATGGTGTAACCGTCCGGTGTAGTATTCAGCTGCACCCAGTCCGGCATGATGTCGATGGGGTGGTCACGCTTTTGCAGAAAGATGATGTCAGATACAACCTCTGTACCGGCGTTTGCCTTAAATGCCGTATTGGGCAGTCTAATGGCTCCCAGGAGTTCCGCTCCCTGTGCCATATATTTTCTGGCATCAGAATTTTTTGAGTCCATCGTAAAACGGCTGGTCACAAATGCAACCACACCGCCCGGACGAACCTGATCGAGCGTTTTTGCAAAAAAATAGTTATGAATAGAGAATCCCAACTTATCATAGGGCTTATCCGAAACCTTATAGTTGCCGAACGGAACGTTGCCGACTGCCAAATCATAAAAATCCCGGCGATCCGTAGTTTCAAAGCCCGCCACCTTGATTTCAGCGTTAGGATAGAGTTTCTGAGCGATACGCCCACTGATGGAGTCCAACTCCACTCCATAGAGATTGCTGTTTCGCATGGCGTCAGGGAGCATACCGAAAAAGTTACCGATACCCATTGCAGGTTCCAGAATATTTCCTGTTTCAAATCCCATCTGTCCGACCGCATCATAGATGGCACGAATGACAGTAGGACTGGTATAGTGGGCATTCAGGGTACTGGCTCGTGCTGCGGCATATTCTTCCGGAGACAGGGCTGTATAAAGTTCTCTGAACTCCTCAGCCCAGCTTGCCTTGTTTTCATCAAAAGCATCTGCAAGCCCACCCCAACCGACATATTGGGAAAGGATTTCCTGTTCTTCCGGAGTAGCATTTCGCTCATCAAACTCCAATTCTTTTAGGACACGGATTGCATCCATATTGGCTCTGAATTTTGCTTTCGCTCCGCCCTCGCCAAGATGGTCATTTGTGATGTGAAAATTGATTGCTGGAATATCGGGACTTTCCTTTGTTTGAATCGCAGTTTCAATTTTTTGAACCAAGTCCAGAATCTCAGGGTTTTCCCAACCAGCAACTTTTGTGTAGTCCTGGACAAGTTTATCTTCGCCATCTTTACACTGAATCAGATCCAGGCTACCGGGGAATGGAGTCCGTGTGTTTTGCACTCCCAGAGCTTTCATTCTTTCAGCTGGAAGGGACTGGTATGCTCTCATTGCGTCCTCGAATGTGCTGTACTCCTTGAGCTGAAGCGCACCTCGAACCTGCAAATCTTCTACCACATAGTAATGGTCGATAAAATGTTCCGGCTCAGCTGTGGCAACAGTTTTTTCCGGTTCTTCACCTGAAATAAATCGGGCATTGCGTTCATCCTGTCTTAAAAGACGTTCAAAATTCTCTTTGCTTTCTGCCCGATAAATTGGGTACACCATTCCTGGAGGCAGCAACTGTACATCAGTAGTTCCAATGGCAGTGATATTGTATGCTTCTCCTTCCAGAAAAACAGTATCGCCCACCTGATATTCCGGTTCCTGTGTTGCTTCAAATTTAGAGCGTTCATTGTACAGCCACTCCGCAGCTTCTTTTTCGGAAACCGCCTTTTTGACCTCCTGTAAATAATCATTTGCCTGCCATTCGCTATCAAATTCCTCTGTTACACCATCCTCATCTACATAATAATCGCCTGTTTGGTCATCCCAGATGGCATACGCAATTTTTGAACCACGATCAACATCTATTACAAAAAATCTCTCATAAGGTTCTTCTTCAGCAGCAATGGCTTCTGCATCCCTCATGACCTGTGCAACAAACGGGCTTTCTTCTGCTTCATCCACAGAGGGAGCTTCTTCCTCCAAGCCGATTGCCGGAGTATCTTCTACACGGAAGCCTCTCGGCGGCGGGTCGAGTTCACTGAGAAAGTCCTGTGGGATGGTTTTTCCCTGTTCGTCCCGGTACAGAACCACAGTGAGCGGAACACCATAGAATGTCTCATCCTCAATCTTTTTCATAAACCGTTCCGGATCAGTATATTCAATAACTTCACCCGGTCTGCCATTTGTTCCAAGATATTCAATGCGTCCCACGGGCTTCGGCTCGTTTTCTACATCTGGTACACGTTCTCGTTGAACCTCTTTCAGTGCTTCAGGGGAAATATAACGCTCCTGCTTAATCAACGAATCAATGCGGTTGGCAACCTGTGTCCAGGATAGCTGCACCTTATCACAGCCGCTTTTGGTGTATCGAATTCCTTTGGCATCGTGATCTTCACCACTGCCAGAAGCACCGGAAAGTGCATGAGAGTGACCGCCTGTCCCATACTCATTTTTCAAAAAATCCGCCTTTTCTTTTGCAGAATGTTCTTCCTGCCAATATTCATAGATACGGACTTTTCCACCGGAGAAACCACTGCCTCCGGACAGGGATTCATTGATTTCATCATCGGTAATGAACTGACGGACAATCGGGGGCATGGTAATACTGCTCTGGTATTCTCTGAGCGGCAGATCAAGCTCCTCCAGCCGCTGTGCCAGGCGTTCCAGCTTATGATAATGGAATCGCAGCAAAGAAGAATCCTCATTGTGTGCCTGTAAAAAGTTCTGATATTCAGCTTTCAGTCCGGCTCTAAATTGACTGTCATTCAACTTTTGAGCCAGCTCTGCTGTTTCTGCCGGAAATCCCACGCTACGGACTTCCTGTAAAGACGGGAAGAAGCCTTGTTCTCTGGCATTATCAGAAAGATCATGATACAAATACCACAAAGATTCTGCAATCTTTGTTCGCTCATAACCCGGAGCCTCCACCAGCTCTACATTGGTTGCGTACTCGCCATTCTCCAGCAACTTACCGATACGCTCGGCGGCTTCCTGCCAGGATACGATCTGTCTGGACGGTGCAAAACGGGCAGTCTTTCCTCTAGCAAGATGAATACACTGCTCATCAAACCATGCGCTAACCTCATGCCCATCCAATTTAAAGCCATTGCTGCCACGATAGAGTTCAGGCAAACGCTTTGCAATCTCCTCTGTGGATTTTCCTTTCATATATTCCAGTGCCACCATCATTCGGAGATTAGCTTCATTTCCGCCAACAGTGAGCACCTGGTCGATCTGATTTTCAGATAAAGAAAAAGCAGAGAGCGTTTTGCTCTCTGCTTCGTCAATAAAGCTGATTTGTTCTGATTCTGAAAGGAAAAGGTTCAAACTCAGCTGTTGATAAGCTCCGCTGTCACGATTTCCTCTGCCTGTGCTTTCAGGCTGTTCATGTGCTGCACCCATGCCATCTGCTGTGTCGCTTTGTCCGGTGCCGGATTCTTCTCCAGCAGTTCTGTCATCAGCTGCTCCACTCTGCGGTGCGCTGTCTCGTCGATCTCCTGGAGATGCGGGAACAGCTGCTCGCTGAGAATCAGGTCGTTCAGCAACATCGGGTTGTTCTCTTGCAGAAACGCCCTCCGCATTCTGCCGTACTTGCCCAACGGTTTCGTTTCGGTGTTCTTCAGTTCGATGTCCGGAATCCGGTAATCCCCGACCTGTGTGTAAGTCATTTCGTTCATAATCATGGCTCCTTTCCACGGTTTTTGTCTGTTCAAAGGCTTCTATGGCTTTTTCGATTTCTCCAAACATTCGAGAGCTGACTGCATTGACCGCCGTACCAAGAGCATTTACCGTTTGACGGGTATTAAAGTCGAATACATTTTGAAAATCTTCATGCTCAAAATAGTTATCCGGATTCTCGGTAATACGGCTGTACATCGCATAGGAGACACTGTTTGCCACTGCGGTCTTAAATGCTACCTCGATGTTATATTCATCATACTCCTCAAGGAAGCTATCTGCAACGATGTCGAGGATCGGCTTTTTGAAATCGTCCCAATACTCTCTGGCAAGGTTGATTGCGATATTTTTCAGCTGATATTCCAGAATTCCCTCTGACGGAACCTGAAAGACACGCTCCATCTCATCCATTACAAAACGGCGGTTTTCATCGGTCACTCTCCACGGTGTAATAGCCGGGGAAGAACGACGCACACCTGTGTCAGCCACATCAAAGACATACCGCAGGTACGGTTTATCCTGGTTCATCACAAAAAGGGCAATACCAGTGGAACCCCTTTTCACATAGCGTCGATACTGCTCTGTGTTCCATTCCTCATAAGGTTTGCACAGGGTAGCATTGGGACGCTGTGCATAAATCATCACCTGTTCCGGATAGGTGAAATCATAGTTTCGAGCCATCGTCGCCAGAAAAGAAGTCCAGTTCTCTCGGTTGGCAGTGATTCTATGGATTGTCTCTCTTGCCACACCGGAATAATACCTCTCTTTCGGATTCATTGTTTCCCTCCAATCTTCATAAATCCAGAGAAAGATTCAGCTTTTCAAAGGCTTCATCATCCATATCCGATAATTTCTGCAAAACAGAATTGGTCAAATCCAAAAGTTCTGTTTCATCCTCCTCAAGCTGTTCTTTCATTTGCTGCAATGCTCCATACAGCCCCATTCTGGTTCCCGGACTGTATAAGAGTATCAGCATTTTTTCATCAATGGTTAAATCCATCATTCCATCTCCCTCTCTGAGTGAGCTTTGGGCGGTTTATGGGGACTATCCAGAACAGGCTGTTCTTTCAGCTGTGCCAGGACAGAAGAACGTTCTTCCGTGGCAGGTGCTTTACCATTATTGATAACGCCATCCAGCATCCCATAATCGTCCTCCATCGCCATCTCTGCATTTTTCAGGTAGTTCTCCGGCTTCATAAAGCCCTGAAGCTCCTGAAAGCCGATAGAATCCACATAGTGAAAAGATACCACAGCATCGGTTTTCAGTGCCACGATGTCGCTAACGGACAGGCTGTGTCCCCGGAAATCCTCTGGACGATCCACATTAAACTTCGTGTACAGTCCTTCCAACATGGCAGTCTGGTCAGTATAAGAGGAGAGCGGAGCAATATAGACCACATCATAATGGTCGATGTCCGGCTCTTTTCCCTGACGTTTCAGGGCTTCATAGGATTCAAAGCGTTCATAAACTGTTTCGTCTGTACGGCGCAGCTGTAAAATCGCATACGCATCCGTGGTGCTGTCCAAAAACGCTTGCAGCTTTTCCTCATTACCGAGATTGCCATCGACTTCATTCCAACGTTCAATCTTTTCCTGTGACATAGATTATCCTCCTTATCTTTCGGGTTCCTTGAAGCTGTGCGACATTTTAGATGGTACTGTCTGTCCCGAAATCTGTTTTAACTGATCAATTACGGATTCTTTCGGTCGAGAAACCGCCTTATCCAACTCATTCTTTAACTGTGTTGCTGCCTGTACCACAGAAATTTCATCCGAATCTTCAATAACCTGTTCTAAAAAATCTCGGTACGGAGCAGCGTTTCCATTTGTGAGATCATGATAAATCTCAACAATGTTGCTCTTTTTATCATCAACTCTGTCAGCATATTCATAGTGATCGTACTCATCAGAGAACTGGTCAATTTGTTTTGCCAGGTCAAGCAAAGAAGCATTTACAGCTTCAACAGCCTCTGCTTTTTCCATGACTTCTTCATATACTTGCACTCGCAGTTCTCTCATCTGAAGTCCAAATCCAGCCAGAATTTCAGCTCGTGCTTCCAGCATAGACAGCTCTGGATTGTCCAACTGACCGCCATCAATCTCATGAAATTCTTTATCAAAGAGCGTATAGTCATAACCATCTTCACAGGTCTGGATTGCAAGATACTGATCTCGCCCAACCTGCCATGCAGCTTCATCACCCATGATTTCCGGCTCCGCCTGACAATAGCTTCCGTTACGCTCCAGGAGTTCTGCAAACTGGCAGATGTGGAACACATTGTTTCCAATCTGTGTATGGTACTCATCAATAAACTTGCAGGGCTTAATGACTACCGAATCATCGGAGTAGTGTACCTGAATCGTTCCGCCATCCGGGATGCGAAACAAATCTCTGTAATGGCTGTCAATGAACCGAATGTCCTTGCCATCCGGATTAAACTCATTCATCATTTACTGTTTCCTCCGTTCTCAAAATTCATATTAAACTGCGGTTTACCTTCCTCCGTTACTGTCATCACAACGATTGCATCGTACATTCTGCCGGTCTTAGCAGATTTACATCCTTTGAGCTTAACCTCTCCATTGGACAGGAGCTTTTGTGCCACCGCTGATGTCAGGCTTTTTCCGATGCTCTCGAAGTAACGGCTGTTTTTCCATAGAGCGAAATGCATTCTCTTTTGGAACAGAAAAATCCTTTCTGCCGTTCTGTGACGGAACTGCCACAGACAGGGCAAACACCCACTGTCTGCACTTCCTTCGCCATAAGCACATCAGACCCTTTTACCTTTTCATAGGTCTGCACCAGTGCAGAAATCATATCCTGAATTTCTTTCAAAAAAGCATTGCTGTCATATTCTCCACGCTCAATCATGAGCAGCTTTTCTTCCCAGTCAGCGGTCATGGATGGAGATTGAATCTGTTCCGGCATCACGGTTACAAGTGCGGTTCCTTTATGGGTGGAAATCAGGTGCTTGGTTTTCTTATCACCTTTACGTTCCAAAAAACCGATTCGTACCAGCTTTTCAATCGTGGCAGCACGAGTCGCCGGTGTCCCAAGTCCCTTACGCTCTGCATCTTCCGGCAGTTCATCTGCACCGGCAGTTTCCATACTTTGCAGAAGAGTGTCCTCTGTAAAATGCTTGGGCGGTGATGTTTTTCCTTCTTTTACCTCAGCGGAATGAACACTCAAGCCCTCACCAACTGTAAGAGAAGGGAGCTGCTTTTCACTCTCTTTATCCTTATCAGCAGGTTTTCCGGAGAAAATTTTCCATCCAGACTGTACTATTGTTTTGCCCTTGGCAGAAAAGATATAATTTCCATCCGAAAGTTCAATCACGCTTTCGTTGTACCGGAAAGGCTCACCGACCGCACAAAACAGGCGAGTTGCAATCAGTCGAAGAATCGCCTGTTCGCCTTTAGGCAGTTCCTCCAGACTGAATTTTAGAGTTTCTTTGGTGGGGATAATTGCGTGGTGGTCAGAAACTTTCTTATCGTTGATCACTTGCTCCGCATGAACCGGAACGTTTTTCACATCCTCCACAGGGAAAATGTTGAAAAGCGACTTTATCAATTCCGGAAGCATATCCTTCATGTCACTTGTCAGATAACGGCTGTCAGTACGGGGATAAGTGACCAGCTTTTTCTCGTATAGACTCTGGGTATAGTCCAGTGTCTGCTGTGCTGTGAATCCCAACACCCGGTTTGCATCCCTCTGCAAAGAAGTTAAATCATACAGGGCAGGCGGCTTTTCAGATTTTTCCTTATTTTCTGCCTTTGTGACATTCAGAACCGAACCAACACACTTCCGGGCAACATCATCCGCAAGAACTTTTTGCTTCATCCGCTCGCCAGACGCAGTGAAGTCCTGAAAAGCCAGCTCTACTGTATAAAAAGGCTCCGGTCTAAAAGCTGAGATTGCAGCTTCACGCATCACGACCATTGCCAGAGTAGGGGTCATAACCCGTCCCACATTCAACGTCTGTCCATAAAGGGTTGAAAAAAGCCGGGTAGCGTTAATTCCAACCAACCAGTCGGCTCGCTCCCGGCATAATGCCGCTTCATACAAAGCATCATATTCTGTTGACGGTTTCAGCTGCTCAAAGCCCTCTCTGATAGCGGAATCCTCCATAGAGGAAATCCAGAGCCTTTCAAAGGGCTTTCGGCATCCAGCCTGCTGATAAACCAGACGGAAAATCAGTTCACCCTCACGTCCGGCATCTGTCGCACACACAAGGCTCTCTACATCTTTTCTTGCCATCAGTTTTTTGAGAATTCCAAACTGCTTTTTGGTGCTGGCAGACACCTGATATTTCCACTGATCCGGAAAAATAGGGAGGTCTGCATACGCCCATTTATTATATTTCTCGTCATAGGCTTCCGGCTGTGACAGCTCCACCAGATGCCCCACACACCAGCTGACCACATAACCGTTTCCCTCCAAGTATCCGTCCTCATGCTTTGTCGCACCCAGCACCTTTGCAATACTTTGTGCCACTGATGGCTTTTCAGCCAATACTAATTTCATTTGCATCTGCTCCTTTCTGGAAAATAAAAAAAGCAGCCATACACCGAAATGTAAGACTGCTATGTAAAATCGTATCGGAGAAAACCAACCATAAGTTTCCAACTTAAATTACAAGTTCTCAACAAAGTGATTATCGTGCATATCCCAATACTTCTTATATACGAAATCTTCGTTGCCGTCAAAATTAAGCTGATACATTCTGAAAATAACCAACATATTTTTGGGCTGTACTCGTTCCTCATAAGAATACTGATATTTCATGCCGATTTTTCTCATGACTCCACCGCTGTGAGGGTTGTTGATATCATGGGTTGCTGTAATATAGGGGATACCGTCTTTTTTTACTTGCTCTGCGACTGCTTTGGCAGCTTCACTCACAATCCCCTGATGCCAAAACTCCTTACGAAGTCCATAACCTAATTCATAACTGTCATCTACATTTATATTGATGTATCCAACCGGAACATCATCATCTTTAAGGCAGATCGCATACGCATAAGCCTGCGACTCATTATATTTCGCAGCATATCTTTCTTCATAAAACTTTTTAGTTTCTTCCAGATTTTTCATCGGATACCAAGGCAAAAATTTGTTAACTTCCTCATCTTTCAGAATTAGGAAGAGTGCTTCTAAATCATCTTCTGTAAATTGTCTCAAAATCAAGCGTTCGGTTTCTAATGTAGGGGTGTTCATATTTGTTAATCTCCTAAATATTCTATTATTCTACAGTTCTTTTGTAAAACAAATAATTCTGTTTGCTTCTGTAAATTTCATCGCCTTGTGAAAACGGAAGCTGCCGATATTATCTATTTCGCAATCGCTGGCAAATTCATGGCATCCATTTCTTTTTGCCCACGCTTCGCACTCTGCCAATAGTTCTTTGGCATATCCTTTATTTCGATAGCCTTCCTTGACAAAAATTCCTTCTAAATATCCCACCGGGGTCGTGCTTGTGCCTTCTACATAATCATGCCGTAACTGGCATTGGGCAAAGCCAACGGGCAGATCATTTTCATATTTCAAAAAGAACTGCGATTCTCCATTTGTAATGATTTCTGAAAATTCACTAACCAGATCCTCCACAGAATGTTTTGTCCACATTTGAACCGCTAAATCTGCCAGCTGTTTCAGATCGTCAATCCCTGCTGCTCGAATCATTTTTATCATTCTCCTGATTTTATTGATTGCTGTCGTCGACACTTGCATTTTTTATTCGATATTGCTCATCAGTTCCTCATATTGATTTTCCGGCAATACTTTTTTCAGCGTATTCATAGCAAGGTCGAATTGATTCTCATATTGAGAAAAAGTATCTGTTGTCTGAAGTTTAAATCCTTCCTCAACCGAATCAAAGTCCCCGATTTCATATTCAAGCTGTGCCCACTTTTGCTCATCGCCATTTTGATACATACGAAATTCATAGCCATTATGCAAAACAGGTGCAGCACTCAAATAACGGTCACATCGAAGAATCGTATTATAAAATGGTATCGTTCTGTCTAACATTTTATTTTACAATCCTCAAAATTCAAGTTTTTAATGTTATTGTACCACATCCATCCATCGTTATCATTAACTATTTCTGAATATTATGTAAGACAGCCCGAAGGCTGTCCGCCGATAGTCATTTACACCGGCTCGTTGGTATCATCCTCATCGGAAGAATAATCATCGGATTCCTCATACCCATAATCTTCTTCATCGACATAATCGGCATCCGGATCAGGCTTTTCCTGGGCTTTTTCTGCTTTCTTACCCTTGAGTTTTTTGAAAGCAAAGAAACCACCACCGCCAGCAAGCAGAAGGATAGTCAAAATAGCAGGAAGAACATTGGGTTTCTTTTCCGGCTCCGGCTCTGGCTCCTGAACTTCAGTGTCAGGCTCAGGTTTGGTTTCTGGCTCAGGAGTCGGTGTCGTTTCCTCAACAGGTTTCAGCTGTTCCAGTTCTCCTTCATCCATCAATTTCATCAGATCAGCTTCGTCTACCTGATTCAAGAAGTGAACCGTTTCTTTGCCCTCATCGTCACGGTCGATAATGAGATAGAAATAATTGCCGGTTTTTGTTACAACGGTGATAAACTGTTTCCCCGCAGAAGGGTGTTCCCCCTCATCGTCCACCAGTGTCATATTGCCATCCGGAGTAAGCGGCTCCATCGGCTCACTGGTTTCTGGTACGGTTTCTTCTGTCTGCTCCTGCGTAGTTTCAGCAGGAGCCTCAGAAGCATAGGCAAATGCCGTTGTGGAAAACATCCCTATGCTCAAAAGCAGCGCCATACAGGTAGCGCCCAAATATTTAATTTTCATGTGTAGTTTCCTCCTCTGTTACAGATTGAATTGTTTCCGGCTTCGGTGCGGAATCTTCCGCAAACATTTTAAGCAGTTCGGAAAGTTGGTCAGGGGTCAGGTTCGCAGCGTGTACCATCTCGTGAATCTCGGAGTTTTCTTCCTCACGGTATCTGCGCTCCAAATCCTTTACCCTGGAATCCCATTCCGCTTTCTTTTTTCGTGCCTTTGCAAGTTCAGCACCCAGCCTTTCTAATTTTGCGCCCATAATTCTCCTTTCCGGCAGCTTAAGGGATTCTGCCAAAGCAGTAAAAGTGCTGCTGCCAATAATTTGTTTCGATGGAAGCATAAGAAATCGGATCACCACAGTGAATCATCATTCCATTGCCCACGTAAATACCCACATGAGAAGCGCCCGATGTGTTGTAGGTTCCTTGGAAGAAAATCAGATCTCCTGGTTTCGCTTCGGAAGGTGGGATAATATCACAGAGGTTTTTAAGCCCGTTCGCAGTTTGTCTGCCAACGCTCCAACCGTTGCCACAGTTATTGATGACCCAGCTGACAAACCCGGAGCAATCAAAACTGGTAGAAGGAGAGGAACCACCCCATACATACGGATAACCGAGATATTTTTCAGCTTCCCGTATCATGTTGGCAAAGGCAGTGTCCGTCAGTGCTTCACCTGGAATATCATAGTCGGTGTATTCACCACCACCTCCGGGAGCAGAGGAAACATCTTCACCAAACAAATAGGAGCGATTTTCCAAGGTTTCCAGCAGCACTTCGTATCGCTCAAGCTGATCTGCGCTCAATCCGGATGAACGAATCACACTCCCCAGACCATAATTTCGCAAAGTGACATTGAGAATATAATATTCATATTCGACTTCCACCTCGTATTCATATTCTTCTTCCCAAGTCTCTCCGGTTTCCGGATCAGTGTGCGTTCGAGTGCCGGTTCTGGTTTCTGTTCTTGTTCGAATTTCCACTTCTTCTTCCAGAATCAGTTCGTACTGCTGTTCAAAAAGTTGCTGCAAAGTTGCCTGCACTTCTTCACGGGTATAATCCTCAAAAACAACCGTCAGATAAGCTGCTAGCTCATAGGGGTTGTGTCCGATTTCATCAAGAGCATAACGGTATTCGTCGTATCCCGGATGGGTAGACTCAATATTGTCCACCTGGCTTCGCAAATCATTTTCCAAAGCTGTATAATCTTCATCTACCCCCAGAATATCCTCATCTTCCGCAGTAAAAGAAGTCCCCAGCACCACCTGAGTTCCTCCCTGAAACATGGTAGAACAGGCGGAGAACATTCCGGATATGACCATGAATAACAGTCCTATTGCCAGAACCCAGAGCAATGCTGTCTTGTGTGATACACAAAAATCGGTAATCTTCTGTGTCAGATTTTTTGCCCCTTTTGCAGTCTTTTCTGCACCCTTTGCCGTAGCCTTTCCGCCTTTTCCGGCTCGTGCTGCGGCATATTCTTTCTTGATGTTATGCTTTTGCTGCCATCGTGAAAGAGGATTGGAAGAAGCATTGGGATTGTCCTTTTTGAACTTTTCAAACAGTGCATTCACATTTGCCTTATCTGATTTGCTCACCAGCTTTTCTGCCTTGTCATAGGCTTTCAGTTTATGACTGTAAACCGCATGATCGGCAACATGGTAAGCAGTTTCCGCACCAAGCTCTGTCTGATGGGCTGTCTGAACGCCCACATTATCATCTTCATATCGAGCGATAGATTTGTGGACATTCGCAGACAGGGTATCTACCGGTGCATGAGTTGCCGTTCGTTTGATACCGGAAGGCTTTGGGGGAATATCATCTGCCTTTGCCTTGCCAAAACGAAGTTTTGCAGTCCTGTTAGCGGAAACATCAGCTTCCTGCCGCAGCTTGCGGTGTTTCTTTGGAGTGATTTTATCCACTGCCTTTTCTGCCTTCGCTGCGGCTTTTTCCGCTTTCCCAGCAGCCTTTTTTACCGCATCGCTGGACAAATCATCCTCAGTAAAACGGAGTCGGGTAGGTCTTTTCGCCATCTATTACCCCTCCTTTTCTTTGGATACCTCAGACAATTTGGTGGTCATAATACGGTACAGCTCAATGTCCTTCGGGAATCGGTCAACAAACGGAAGAATCACGTTGCCATAAAACAAAAGTCCTTCGCCCTCACCGGAGTTCGTGACATAGGAAAGCTGATGGGGAGAGATATTCAGGCGCTGAGCCAGAATGGTTCTGTCCTCGCTTGCCTGGTTGAGCATATAGATGAAATCCGAATTTTCCAAGATGTTGGCAATCTCCGGACTGCGAAGCAGGTCGTAGGGTAGGGTAAAGGCGCCTTGCCACCGCTGGCGGTAGG
>UMEM01004634.1_pt1 | contig 20542 bp, 19 predicted proteins | sample 1964761 | NCBI WGS metagenome assembly UMEM01 (sample SAMEA4836021, study PRJEB28245) | human gut metagenome | biome: gut microbiome; material: fecal sample | place: Denmark | collected 2008 | reverse complement strand
GGTAATTGACACCTGCCATAAGCCTCTGATCCAGCTCGTTGGTATGATTGCAGGAACAATTGTATGCTATCTTCTCGGAACTATATGGTTCTGCATCGTTGCAGATTCCACTTTTAAAGCAGCTCTTGGAATCTGTGTAATTCCGTTTATCCCGGCAGATCTCATAAAAATGATCATCGCCATGATCATCGGACCAATGATAAAAAAAAGAATCCGATGAGCTGAAACTCTGATACACCAAAAGAGGCAGCAGGAAATGTTGGAAATTTCCTGCTGCCTCTTTGTCGCATTTCATTTTTCTTATCTGAGTTTTTTCTTCAGCTCCTGGATCAGTTCAAAATAATCTCTGTGCTTCATCTCAGGAAAAGCCTTAATGATTCTTCCCTGGCCGAATACGGTATGGTTTGTGATAGAGCTTGACAGCTCATCAAACTGTGCCTGAAGCTCCGCTTTCTTCATCCGGAGCATTTCGGCAGATTTTTCTCTCTGAGCCACAGTCGCATCTCTGAGCTCTGCCTTAGCAAGAGCAACCTGAACCTTTCCCTCTCCCACCTTCTGTGCTGTATCAATGGTAGTTGTTGCCAGAGTATCACTGAGCTTATCACTCACGATCCGCAGATCCGCACGTACCTTATCCAGTCGGGTAAGCTTCTTGTTCAGTCCGCGGATCACCGCCACTGTTACAATAAGATCAGCCAGATACACCGCATACAGAATTGCCATAACAACCCATTCCAGTGTGGAAGGTGTATGAGAAGCCTGACGCTCCACATACTTCTGAAAAACCTTTACGACCATCACAATGGCAAGTCCCCATATCAGGGAAAACTCAAGACAGATATAGCCGTGAAAATTCAGCGGCTTATTAGAATAATCCCACCATCTTGCATGGAAGCATACATCCAGAAGCCATCCGGCAACCAGCTCTACCGCAGTTGCAAGAACGATTCCAAACAGAAAGATCATTCCCTCACTCATCTGATGTCCGCCGCTCTGAAGCGTATTAAGCAATGCAAACACGGAAAGTACACCAAATCCGTACACCGGGCATACCGGACCGTTGAGAAATCCCCGGTTTATAACCTTTCCTAAGGTTACTGCATGGAAGATAACTTCAACGACCCATCCTCCAAAAGAATAAAACAAAAAATACAGACATATCTGAAAATACGTCATCCCGCAAATCATCCTGTACTCCTCCTTTACAGCTGTCAAGATTCCGGCAGCTATTTCAGGGGTCAGTACCATCACCTCTGCCGGGGTGATTCTGATTATATCATATCACCCATCTCATTTACATCCCTTTATCCGGTCATTCTTCCGAAACAATTTCTTTTTTCACACGGGTGAAGTACAGAAAGAATCCGATGTTCAGAATGATTCCCACTGTGGTAGATACCGGTGCTGCAAGACCGATCTTTGTCAGGCTGGCATCCGGCTGGATACTCATAAAGTACGCCATTGGAAGTCGTACCAGAAGCGTCTGGATCAGGCCCTGGACCATAACCCATATGGTCTGGTTGTTTCCGTTGAAATAGCCTATCATACTGAACAGAACAGCCGTTACCAGTGTCTCCGGAGCAAACCCCTTCAGATAATCAAAGCCCTTTTGGATAACGCCGGCATCTGTTGAAAAGAATCCTGCCAGCACATCACCCTTCAGCAGGATCAGGATAAATACCAGGCATCCCACAAACAGGCCAACTCCAATTCCTGTAAGCATGGATTTTCTCGCACGTTTCGGCTTTCCTGCTCCTACGTTCTGTGAAACAAAGGAGGCCATGGACTGCATCAGGGAGCTTGGAACCAGCATGGCAAAGTTTACGATCTTACATGCAACTCCGTAACCGGAGGATGCTTCCAGACCCAGGCGATTGACAAATGCGCACAAGGCCAGGAATGAAATCTGTGTCAGGAATTCCTGAAGTGCCAACGGCAGTCCGATCTTAAGAAAACATCTGCACTGAGGATTCAGCCGGAAATCTTTTTTTGTAATGGTAAACGGAAGCTTCTTCTTTATCAGCAGAACTACTGCAAATACAACACTTAAGGCCTGAGCAGAAACCGTAGCAATAGCTGCTCCTGCTGCATCCATATGTAAGCCGGCTACCAGTACCAGGTCTCCGATCACATTTACAATACATGCCACCAGCACAAACAGTAGCGGAGATTTGCTGTCACCAAGACCACGGAAAATAGCAGACAGCAGGTTATACGCAACAATAAAGAAAATTCCGCTGCCACAGATCCGTACATAAGATGCAGTCAGCGCTACCGCTTCTTCCGGTGCCTGCATCAGCATGGAGATCGGATGTGCAAAGCCTACCATAACAATAAACAGCACGATAGAGATCATGGTAAAGACGATCGCAGCCCCACCGATAACGGAGCCAATCTGCTCCGGTCTTTTTTCTCCAAGATAACGTGCGATCAGAACTGTGATACCCATAGCAAACTGGATCACTACAAAGGTAACCAGATTCAGTACCTGACTTCCGGTGGAAACCGCTGACAGTCCGGATGTGGAACCGAATCTTCCAACTACAAGAAGATCGACCGCACCATAGGCAGCCTGCAGGATCAGCGCACCGAGTACCGGCATCATAAATGCAACCAGCTTTTTCAGGATATTTCCCTGGGTAAAATCTGCCTTATCATTTGTCATAATGTTCCCTCCTGTCACACATGATCTGATAAAATTTCCCGATGGTCCGGATCATATTGTCTGCTTCTTCTTCGGAAATCTCTGAAAGATAGGGCGCCAGACTGCTGAAATAATCCTGATCATACTTCCTAGAAAGCCGCTCTCCTTTTTCTGTTATGGAAATGTAAGTAACGCGCCCGTCATCCGGAGACGTAAGCTTCTGAAGATATCCCTTTGCCTCCATTTCTTTCACTGTTCTGGTAACACCCGGACGCGGCAGGTTCATGGCATCACTGATATCAGAGAGCCGGATATCCTTTTTTTCCCGCTGCAGAGAATGGATCACATCCAGATACTGTATGTAGGATGGCATCACCCCCTGGGGCAGTGGCGGAAGCATATCCCGGATCCGCTTTGCCTGATAAAACGCATCAAACATCCGCTTGATCTTTTCATTTGTCATAAAAAAACTCCTCATATAATTATCTTAGTTAATTACCATTGATAATTATACGAGGAATTTATGGTTTGTCAAGCATGTTTTATTTTTCTGTTACAGAGTAGCATTCTATTACAGAGTAGCATTCTATTACAGAGTAACTTTCTATTAATCTATGCTTCTAATGCCTCTTTCAGAGAAGCTTCAAAGATCTCAATTCCTTTCTCCATCTGCTCATCGGTCATAGTAAGCGGTGCAAGGTTCAGATATCTGGCCTGTGCCATCACGCTCTCGGCTTAAATGTTCTGCATCCAGAATAGAGGAAGACAACTGCTCTGCGGCGTTTCTGTCCTTTTCCTCCAGCACGAGTTTCCGGCTGTCGTTGGTGACACTGGGATTTGTCAGAACTACGAATTCTCCTCCATGGATATAGTTATTCAATCCTGTATTCACTTTTGATGCACTGCAGGCAGTCTGCAAAATAGCCCCATCGTACAGACTACTCCAGACCGTTTTCCCCTGCTTTCAGCTTCAGAACTTCTGTAAGCTCCGGGATCTGCATCATATTTCTACTTTCTATAATTCATAAAACACTACTCCTCCCACTGATACTGCTTCATATCTACACATCCATTTGCCTTAAACTCCACACCCTCGTCTTCCAGAAGCATCTTCTGCTCTCTCCAGCCTGGTGCAGTACGCCCTGCATGGTTCACAACTCTGTGGCAGGGATACTTCCCGTAAAATTCTGCCATACCTAAGACTTTTCCTACAAGACGTGAATTTTTATCCCGCCCGATCAGACGTGCGATCTGTCCGTAGGAGGCCACTTTTCCCTCAGGTATCTCTTCCACCACGGACAGTATCTCGTAGATTAAATCTTCATCCAGTATTTTTCCCATAATTATTCCTCCGAAATCCTGCTGGCAATTTTCATAGCATGCTTTCATAAATAAAATATCTGTCTTTTCGTGGACGCCTGCACCAGACCGTCCTCTCAGCCTGAGTTTTACAGTGCAGTTCCTTTCTTTGGAATAAACAAACGGCTCATATCTGTATGTTCCAGCTTGAGAAGTGAAATTTTTTTGTCAATTCCTCCGGCATAGCCCGTCAAGCTTCCATTTGTTCCTACGACTCGATGGCAGGGAATGATAATGGAAATTTCATTATGTCCAACCGCACCGCCTACTGCCTGGGCGGACATATGGGAAGTGTTTTTCATCACTGCAATTCTGCGCGCAATTTCTCCATATGTGATCGTCTGTCCGTAGGGAATCTGTAATAAAATCTTCCACACTTCCTGTCTGAATACTGAACTGGTGGGATGAAGTGGCGGAGTAAATTTCGGTTCTTCACCGGAGAAATATACATCCAGCCATTTTTTTGCTTCTGTGAGAATTTTCGTTTCCTGTGGAACATAATCTTCCGGAAGTGTATTTGCAAAATATTTCTGTCCTTCAAACCACAGACCGGTAAGTCCGATTTCATCTGCGGCAAGTAAAATATCTCCGATTAGCGATTTATATTTGCATGTGTATACCATATTTCCCCCCACATTCATTTATCTCTACAATTTTTTCTATAGGATTCCTCTTAATTAACGCAAATGTCACATGCGCGTCCCCTCTGCACTTTCCTCTACATTGTGAGTTTTATCCCAACAAGCAGCAGGAGATTGCTGACATTCTTGACAATTTATAATATTATACCATTTTTGTTCTGAACATGCTATAATGCTGTTGCTGCCGAACCTCCAGCTGAAAGGATTAAACCACCTTACATAAACGGAACAAAAACCCCCGGAAGTCTCGACCACTTCCGGGGGTTTTGCTTTGCCCATGATAAGCATAATTACTTTCTTTAGCTACACACATCATAGTCCATTCACCGCAAAAAGTCAATTATTTTCATTCGAAATATGATATAATGCAGATACAATCCTGAATGAAAGAGGTGAACACCATGCAGAAATATGTTGCTTTGTTCTTTACCCTTCTGGCCGGGAACATTGTTGGCCACTACATCTGTAAATGGCTGGACCGCCGCCATGAGCAATAGACAACAATATAAGAAAAAGCGGCAGAACCTCTATTTTTGCAGGCTCTACCGCTTTCTATCTGAATTCCCCTCAAAAAATCTTTATATTAGAACAGTCCTGTGATCTTACCGCTCTCGTCTACGTCGATCTTGGTTGCTGCCGGTACTTTCGGAAGACCTGGCATGGTCATGATCTCACCTGTCAGTGCAACAATAAATCCTGCACCTGCGGAAATCTTAAGATTTCTTACTGTTACCTCGAAATCTGTCGGAGCACCAAGCTTTGTCTGGTCGTCTGTTAAGCTGTACTGGGTCTTAGCTACACAGATCGGGCAGTTGCCAAATCCAAGTGCCTCCAGCTGTTTCGCCTGCTTCTGGGCATTTGCTGTAAGAACCACTTTCTTTCCACCGTAAACCTTCTGTACGATCTGGTTCAGTTTGTCCTCGATGGAGCCTTCCAGTTCATAAGCATATGTGAAATCATTCGGCTCTTCAACAAGACGGATCACTTCCTCAGCAAGCTTGATTCCGCCTTCGCCACCTTTTGCCCATACCTCGGAAAGTGCTACGTTTACGCCAAGCTCCTTGCATTTTGCTTCCACAAAATCAAGCTCTGCCTTGGTATCGGTCGGGAATGCGTTAATAGCTACCACACATGGGAGCTTGTATACATTTTTGATATTGCTTACATGCTTCAGAAGGTTCGGGATACCTTTTTCAAGAGCCTCAAGGTTCTCATTGTTAAGATCTGCTTTTGCAACGCCACCATTATATTTCAGAGCACGTACGGTTGCTACGATAACAACGGCACTTGGTGTAAGACCTGCCATACGGCACTTGATATCCAGGAATTTCTCAGCTCCAAGATCAGCACCGAAGCCAGCCTCTGTGATGGCATAATCAGCAAGCTTCATAGCCATCTTTGTAGCGGTTACGGAGTTACATCCGTGAGCGATATTTGCGAATGGTCCGCCATGAACGATTGCCGGAACATGCTCCAGTGTCTGAACAAGGTTTGGTTTCAGGGCATCCTTCAAAAGTGCTGTCATAGCACCCTCTGCGTGGAGGTCTCCTGCTGTTACCGGTTTCTGCTCAGCAACCTTGCCGTAAGTATATCCGATGATGATTCTGGAAAGTCTCTCTTTCAGATCCTTGATGTCACTTGCCAGACAGAGAACTGCCATGATCTCAGATGCTACGGTAATGTCATATCCGTCCTCACGCGGCATACCGTTTGTTCTTCCGCCAAGTCCATCTACTACATTACGAAGCTGACGGTCGTTCATATCCACGCAACGTCTCCAGGTGATCTTTCTTGGGTCGATGTTCAGCTCATTTCCCTGGAAAATATGGTTGTCGATCATTGCTGCAAGAAGGTTGTTTGCCGCACCGATTGCATGGAAATCACCGGTAAAATGAAGGTTGATATCCTCCATCGGAACTACCTGTGCATAGCCGCCGCCTGCCGCACCGCCTTTGACACCGAATACCGGTCCCAGGGATGGCTCACGAAGAGCTACCATAACATTTTTTCCAAGTCTCTGCATTCCATCTGCAAGGCCTACGGTTGTCGTCGTTTTTCCCTCACCTGCCGGTGTCGGGTTGATGGCTGTTACCAGGATCAGCTTTCCATCTTTTTTGTCTGTTTCTTTCAGAAGATTATAGTCGATCTTTGCTTTGTATTTACCATACTGCTCCAGGTACTTGTCATCAATACCTGCTTTCTCTGCAATCTTGGTAATTGGCTCCATTGTGCACTCCTGTGCAATTTCGATGTCACTTTTGAATCCCATAATGTTCTCCTTTCTCCGCAGCAACCGTCCGGATCTTTTTATCCCATAAAAAAGAGCAGTATCTGAATTTCTTCAAATACTGCCCAGACGGTCGACTCATCGAATCTCCGGCTCCCTCGTGGTTATCCCACAACTCCGTCAGTCACCGAAGACTTTATTAATTTGATGATTGAATACTAACATATTTATTAGTACTTGTCAAGAAATTATCAAATTATTTTTTCACTTTTAAAGTGAGCTAAGTCTAATTTTCTGAATCATTTCCGTTCTATGTATTAGTTTTCTCTCCAACATTCGTACATATCTTTTTTCATCAAATCCTCTGTTGTTTAATCGTATCTTGTACTGGTCATCCGTTAATGCGACTGTCCAGACGCCATAAACATATTACCACACTTATGAAATCAAATCTGCAAATCCTGTAGATACCAGGAATAATATCAGCATTACAACCGGCACTACATAACGGATCATAAAGCGATATAACCCTGCCCGTTTGAAGTGTTCCCCATTTCGTTCCACTTCTCCTATGATCCAGGCAGGGCCGATCACCCAGCCGATCAGAATACTTGTCAAAAGTGAGATAAACGGCATTAGAAAACTGTTGCTGATATAATCCATCACATCCAGCAGCTGTCCAACGGAACCATTTGGCAGTTTAAGTTCAAAATACAGTTTGTTATAACCAAGGCAGATCAGCACTGCTGTAACAAGAGAATAGATTCCGACAGCACCACACATTTTCTTACGGGATTTGTGATAGAGTTCCATGCAGTTTGCAACCAGTGTCTCCATGACAGACACGCAGGAAGTCAGTGCCGCAAATCCCATCATCAGGAAAAATGCAATTGCCACCGGACGGCCAAATACTCCCATGGCATCAAAAACCTTTGGCAGTGAGATAAATATCAGGCTTGGGCCGGAAGCCATTCCATCCTTTCCGAGAAATACAAAACCAGCCGGTATGATCATCATTCCTGCAAGAAACGCAACGCCGGTATCAAAGATCTCAATCTGATTTGTTGCTTTATTTAAATTAACTTCATTTTTCACATAAGAACCATATGTGATCATGATTCCCATAGATACACTTAAGGAAAAGAATAACTGGCTCATCGCATCCAGAAGGATCTCCAGGAAGCGTTTTACCGTCAATCCATGAAAATCCGGTTTGAGGTAAACAGCCAGCCCCTGCATACCGGTGCGGACAGTTCCATCCGTATCAGTATGGGACAGTGTCAGTGAAAAAATCGCAATGATCACAATCAGAAGAATCAGCCCCGGCATAATGATCCTGGAAAACTTTTCGATTCCCTTTTCCACACCACGAAATACGATCCAGGCAGTCAGTGCCAGAAAGATCAGCATAAATACAACGGGTGCAATATCTGATGTAATAAATGATGTAAAGTATACATCTGAAGCCGCATCTTTCCCATCAGAAATAATATAAGTAAAAAAATATTTTACAATCCATCCACCGATAACAGAATAATAGGTCATGATCAATGCCGGAACCATAAACGTTAAATGTCCTAAAAATTTCCACTTTGGATCAAGAGATTCAAAAGCCCTCAATGCATTTTTCTTTGTCTTTCTCCCAAGTGCTACATCCGTTGTCAACAGTACAAATCCAAAAGTCAGTACCAGTACCAGATAAACCAGCAGGAAAAGTCCTCCGCCATCTTTGGCACAGAGATATGGAAATCTCCAGATATTTCCAACTCCTACTGCACTTCCGGCTGCCGCCAGGACAAAGCCTATTGAGCCGGAAAAGCTACTTCCTTTTTCTTTCATTTCAATTTCCCCTCTTCAAGTATATATTTGATATAGGCTGAAACCTTCAGCCTAACAGCCATATCTTACCTTAAATAAAGATAAGTGCAAATGGCAGAAGTTTCTTTTTACGAAATTTTATTTCAAAAAAGTTTCTTACTACTTTACAAAATACCGGTTTTTCCGATATAATCGTATACAATATAAATTAATAAGAAAAATAGATAGTATGAGGAAACAAAATGAGTAATTTTACCTGTTATGTAGGTGAACAAATAAGAAAATACCGAAAAGCCGGAAAGATGACTCTGCAGGATCTGGCAGATGCCATCCATAAAAGTCGAGCTACCGTATGCAAATATGAAAATGGAGATATCTCCGTTGATATCGAAACTTTATATGAGATCAGCCAGATTCTCCAGGTATCTATGTCCCAGCTTACCACTGGTCTTCCTGAAACAGCCAGTAAACCGTCCAATGCACCGGGAAAAGGACAAAAAAGCCCATTTTTTCAGGCACAGCGGCTATATTTTTACTTTTACGATGGACGCTATCAGCGTACGAAGGATGGCGTCATCGATATTTATGAAAAAAAAGGCGAATCCGGAAAATACGAAGCAACCTTAACGATCTGTTCTGTTTCTGCCAACGGAAGAAGCAGTGAGATTTTTTACACCGGAAAAATTCTTTACAGTGATATGCTGATCCGTTTTTCCTTTGTAAATCAGTATAACCCACTGGAAGAAGATCTCCTGTACATTTTTAATCCTCTGGAGCTTCGAGATTTTACAACAGGACTTTTGTGTGGGATTTCCAGTGCGGATCTGATGCCCTGCGCATTCAAATGTGTGATCACTTTAAAACCACAGGAGCTTAGCGAAGCGTTCCGTCACCAGCTGCTTTTTACAAAAAAAGATCTGAAGCGCTGGGAACAGCTGAATATGTTACTGATAGATAATATGGAAAAGTAGTTTTCTGCAAAAAACGGTACACCTTATATTTTATAAGCTGTACCGTTTTCGTATTTTTCTGTATCAGGGTTTGCCTGCAAACCCACACCGGATCGCCTGTGTCGGACATATCTTTTTACATCTTCCACATCGGATGCACTCTGCACTGTTTGGATTTTCCGTCGGATCGACCTCCATCTGGCAGATATTTCTGCATTTTCCGCAGTGAACACATTTTTCTTTATCTACTCTGTAACGAAAAACGGAAACTTTATTAAATACCGAATAAAAAGCTCCCAGCGGACAGATATACTTACAGAATGGCCGGTATATCATAATTGATAAGATAATGGTGATCACCAGGATTGTATTTTTCCACATGTACAGCCAGCCTACTGCACTTCGCATGGATTTGTTCAGCAGCACCAGAGGGATACCTCCTTCCAGTGTTCCTGCCGGGCAGATCAGCTTGCAGAAATATGGTGCTCCCTGGCCCATGATATCTACTACAAACATGGGAAGTATGATCACAAATACAAGAAAGATCACATATTTCAGTTTTCGCAGAAGCTTATCTCCCCGAAATGTCCGGATCTTCTTTGGAAAAGGAATCTTGTTCAACAGATCCTGGATCAGTCCAAAGGGGCAGAGAAATCCGCACACCAGTCTTCCAAGCAACGCTCCTACAAAGATCAGAAATCCAGCTACATAATATGCCATCTTGAAGTTCCAGCTTCCGATCACAGCCTGAAGGGAACCAATGGGACAGGCCCCTCTTGCCCCGGGGCAGGAATAACAGTTCAGCCCCGGAACACAGACATTTTTCAGTTTTCCGGTATAGATCTTTCCAGTCACAAAGCCTGATATGTGACTGTTTGTAAGGGCCGCCCACAATGCCTGGATCCCATGCCGCGGCCATTCATTTATTTTCATCTTCTTATTATCCAATGCCAATACACTCCATACAGATGTTGATCGCTTTTGTAAAAACTACAGACACTTCGCCCCTGCAGATTCCCAGTATCATCAGTAAAATTCCCAAAACCGCCAGAGCAGGTCCGATCCACCTGGATTCTGTTATTTTCCGAATCATTTTTCCACTCTCCATAATGATCATCTTTTACTTTGAAACGTTTTTAAGCTCTTTTTCCACGATTTCCTTCCATTCGTCCAGTGTATGGCTTCCTGTATAGGTATCGCCTACAATGTTTCCATCTTTGTCAACAAAAAAGGTTTCAGGAAATGCGGAAATCCCCTGCAGACGGCCGTTCATCATAGTAGTATCCGGTATCAGGAACGGATATTTTGCTTTTGTTTTTTCCTGAAGAATGCCTGCTTTTTTTACAGCCTCCTCGTCCTGATTTCCCTTTTCATCTGTAGTATCAAGCACCACGCCTGCTACTCCGACGCCTTTCTCTTTCATTTCTTTATAAAGCTCCTGAAGTTCCGGAATCTCTTTTACACATGGTGAGCACCAGGTTGTAAAAATATTTACCAGCGTCAGGTCATAGTCACTGAATACTTTTTCTGTATATGTTTTTCCATCTATTCCTGTTGTTTCAAATTTTCCTACAGATTTTACATCCTTCGGGTTGACGCTGGTATCCTGTGGCTGTTCAAACACGGAAATATTCTGATACGGTGTCATTTCCGTAATGTCGGTTTTGATCTTTTCCAGCTCCTTTGTCAGCTTTTCATCTGCATCTTTGTTGGTGCTCAGATAATATTTGTATTTCCCGTCACTGCTGCTTCCAAGCTCTTTATGCTCTGTACAGCCTGTGATCTCATCCAGCTTTTTCTGTGAAGCTTCGTCATAAACTCCAATTGTACCAATTCTGTCCAGACCTGCCACCCAGTCGTCATATCCGGTTCCCATCTTCTGTATTTCGGCATTTTTCTGTTCCTCTGTCATTTTGCTCCAGCTTACATAGGCATATGTCACTGCATTGGTCTGATTCTCAAAATCTTCCGTAGTAAGCATTGCAATGCTCTGATCCTTGATCTGATTTAACAGCTCCTTCGAAAGTGAAAGCTTCAGTCCCAGAAACGGATATTCATAAGAATCCTGTGCCTTGCAGGTTACGTCGGAAGGCTTAAATGTACCTGCTACCAGATCTGATGAAACTGCCTCTCCATCCACCGCCATTGCCTCTCCGATATCTGCTGTTTCCGTGCTTTCTGCCGCCGTTACCGGTACGCTTCCAAATGCAGATATTCCTAATACCGCTGCTGCCATAAGTGCTGTTATTTTCTGTGTTCTTAATTTCATTGTTTATATTCTCCCTTCTGATATCACCGGCCCATATCCGGAACCGACGTATATTTTATATGTAAATCTTGCTCTCTGTAGCCTTACTATATCATCCCCTGTATAAAATCTCTGTTAAGAAATAAAAAAATTTACAGGAATTTTATGCTATACATGATATGATAGATAACAAAGCAAAATCAACTGTTTTTTAGGAGAATTTATTATGCATATATTGATAATCGAAGATGAAAAGCAGCTCTGCCAGTCTATTGCGGAGGGACTTCGCATGGATGGCTATGAAGCGGACACATGTTTTGACGGGGATGAAGGACTGGAATTATGTCTGGTGGAAAATTATGATCTCATCCTTCTTGATCTGAACCTTCCAGGCGTTGATGGTCTGGAAATCCTGCGCCAGTTTCGGGAATCCGATACTTCCACTCCCGTTTTGATCCTCTCTGCCAGAGGACAGATCCAGGACAAGGTTGAAGGGCTTGATCTCGGTGCCAATGACTATCTCACAAAGCCTTTTCATTTTGAAGAGCTGGAGGCACGGATCCGAAGTCTGACACGAAGGAAATTTATCCAGCAGGATGTATGTCTGCAATGCGGACGTATCAGCTTTGATACCCGTACAAGAAAGGCCAGTATCGATGGACTTCCTCTTTCTCTGACCCGAAAGGAAAGTTCTCTTCTGGAATATTTCCTTCTTCATCAGAACCGTATCATAAGCCCAGAAGAAATGATCGAGCATATCTGGGACGGAAGCGTCAACAGTCTCAGCAATTCCATTCGTGTCCACATTTCTTCTCTTCGAAAAAAGCTGCGCACGGCTCTCGGCTTTGATCCGATACAGAATAAGATCGGCCAGGGTTACATTTTAACGGAGGATATACAATGAAAAAAATAACCGGAAAGCTATCTCTTCAATGGCGTCTGACACTGATCACTGCGCTGCTTATGACAGTCACCTGCATTCTGATGTATTTTTTTATCAGTCAGTCTGCAGTTGCCGGAATGGAGAATCTGGGAGATTACATGATACGGATCGATAACACAGACTCTGCTCCCATCACCTTTAATATGGATCCCTCCGTCTTATTTCCGGAGCTTTCCGATCAGCTGCAGTTGACCAAAAAACTTTTTCTCACCAAAGGACTCATGGTAACAGGGATCATCATCCTTCTCAGCAGCATCTGCACTTATTTTATCAGCCGTCAGGCATTACTTCCGCTTCGCAGACTCAGCCAAGAGGTAAACCAAATAGAGGTCCAGAACCTTTCAGAGGCTCTTGAAGTTCCTGCTACCAATGATGAAATTTCCCGCCTGACAATTTCATTTAACAAAATGCTCGCACGCCTGGATGAGGCCTTTACTGCTCAGAAGCAGTTTTCTGCCAATGCAGCCCATGAGCTTAGGACTCCTCTTGCCGTTATCCAGACAAATCTGGAGGTTTTTGCCCGCAGGGAAGCACCTGCTTTAAAAGATTATCAGGAGATTTTTGCCATGCTCCAGGAACAGACCGGGCGACTTTCCCATCTGGCTGAAATCCTCCTGGATATGACCGGTGTACAGACTGTTGAACGTTCCGAAAGGATCTCTCTGGCAGCACTGACGGATGAGGTTTTCTGCGACCTGGCTTCCATAGCGGAACAGAAAGAAGTTGAACTGATCCAGCAGGAAGGTGACTGCATCATTACCGGAAGCTATCTGCTGCTGTATCGCGCTGTGTACAATCTTGTGGAAAATGCGATCAAATACAATCACTCCGGTGGAAAAGTAACCGTAAATATCCATCCTTCCGAAGAAATAACAGATACATCCACCTCTGTCAATTACGTCTTTCTTGAAGTCTCCGACACCGGAATCGGCATTCCTCCTGAATATCAGGAAAAAATCTTCACCCCGTTCTTCCGTGTGGACAAATCAAGAAGCCGTGCTATGGGAGGTGCCGGCCTGGGGCTTGCACTTGTCAGTGAAATTGTCAGACAGCATAACGGACAGGTAAAAGTACTGGAAAGCAGCAAAAAAGGCAGCATGATTGCAATTATGCTGCCAGTCTGAACATGTTTGTATTACATTTACTTTATATGCTCATGAACGCAATCGCTTTGCGATCTGCGTTCAAATCCGAGTATATTTTCTCAACAATACTGTCTGTATCCATTTCGCAGGTAATAGCCTGTTCCCTGAGAGCTGAAGAAAAATCTTTTTCTCTCCACCATCTGCGCATATCTTTTTCACCAAATTCTCTGTTTCTTGTATTATGTCGTCTCACGGTTTCTTCAAACGACAGATCAAAATAAACAGTCAAAAACAATATCTGATTTTCTCATCCTTTCGTTATCCTAGCAGAAATATCTGATTCCGGCAACTCAAAAAAAGCCTGGAAGAAATCAGCCACAGGCATTTTATTTCTTCCAGGTTTTTCTGTTTTCTGATTCTCAGTCAGCTGTCTTTGATCCGGCAGCTGATACAGCTCTGCATCCAGTTACATTCAGACTTATTCTGCCTGTGGTTTGCTTACCTGTGCTGTATCATTCTTTACTCCGGCAGATTTTTCGGCATGCTCTTTCACAAGATTCCGTCCAAGTAGAGTCAGGCATACCAATGCGATCACTGCAAAAACAGCTCCGATCCCAAATACCACGTTCATCTCATAACCTTTGCTGCTCACCAGACCGGAGATCGCCGGTGCGCCAAAGGTTGCAAATACGATACCGAACATAACAAATCCGTAATTTTCCCCGGTGTGCTTCATTCCGAAAATAGAGCTTGTCAGAGACGGAAAGCTTCCCATGATACCGCCGTAGCAGCCGTACATCAGCACAACAGCAACCGTTACTGCCAGGGATCTTGATACAGCAAGAACTCCCATAGCGATCACTGCCACGATCAGTACTCCTTTGATGCAGACGATCCTTCCCACTTTATCTGCAAGTGTCGGAAGCACCAGTCTTGCTCCCGCATTGACAATGGATCCAAGCATAACGGCGCTGACTGCCACTGCAGACGGAATCCCAAGGTCGATCTGGTAGGTCTGGGATACCGGTGAAACCATAAAATAAGAAATCAGTCCAAAGAACATGGTCGCAAGAAGAAGATAAAAATTTCTTGTACGCATCATCTCTCCGGATGTATACTGCTTCATCTCCGATGTTCCGGACTTTGCCGCAGAGCCACCTGCGTTCACCAGACTCTTATCGGGTGCCTGAAAAAAGATGCCGCACAGGATCCAGGAAACTGCGATGGCTGCCCCAATGATCAGAAAGGTTTTCTGCACGCCCTCTGCCTCCAGCAGCTTTCGACTCAGCGGCGCCAGGAAAAATCCGCAAAGTCCGTTGGCAGTTACCACAACACCGGAAGCAAATCCGGTACGGTCCGGGAACCATCTCTGCACAGTTGCCAGGATCACCGTGTAGATCATTCCCTGTCCAAATCCCTGCATCACGCCATAGGACAGATACATAGGAAGCGGTGTAGGAACGATCAGAAATGCGGATGCCAGGATTCCTGCCGCAAAGATCCCGCCTCCGATCCATACAATCGTCTTTTCCTTAAAGCGGTTCTGCATCCTTCCGCCTACGATATTTCCGAATACAAAGGTGCTCAGTGCCAGATAAAAGCACATGGATGCCTGTCCCTGGCTCCAGCCTGCCTGCTCCATCACATAGGGCTGGTAAATAGACCATACATGGGGATATCCGGTAAAAAAGATCGCGAAAGCTCCGAATATCATAGTCAGCAGACGCTGTTTTTTCTGTATTCCTGTCATAATTTCCTCCTCTGAAAAAGATTTCAGGCCTGCTCTATATTCTCTGCCCACAGAATGCAGCCTGTTTCTGTACACACGATCTGCACGTTTTCCTGCACATTAGCTCCGCTTATCTTTGATATTTTCTTATTTGCGTGCTATTTCTCTTTATTTGCGTGTTAAATGCGTGTCAGTTATGTTGTGTGTATGTTATCACACGCAGTCTGATTATGCAATATAAATTTACAGCTTTTTCTGTTTTCTCGTTTTTGTCCAAATTTTCCTGTTATTTCTTTGTATATTATTCACAATAGCTGTATTTCGAGCACACATATGCACGCACATGTTTTTTATTTTAGATACCGTCTTTATACGTTTTTTCATTTTATATTTCTTTATTTACGCAAAAAGCACGCCATGTAACAGGCGTGCTTTCGTGATTTTATATGATTTCTGTTGCTTATTTGATTATCTTCAGCTCATATTCCCTGGTTCCCAGGCCGATCTTTTCTGCCTGATCCAGGGTTGCCTTCCACTCAATATTCGGATTGGAATCCTTAAAGTGGTCATGGTGACAGTGCCATCCCGGCTCTGCCAGATGCTCTCCAAGCTGGCTGTTGGCGATCGGTGTTGCCTTCAGGCAGGCATCTGCACAGGCCTGATCCAGTGCAACCGGGTCAAAGCTTGCGAACATTCCGATATCCGGAAGGATCGGCGCATCATTTTCACCATGGCAGTCACAGTTAGGGCTGATATCCTGTACCAGTGCAATATGGAAATGGGGACGTCCGTGACAGACAGCCTGTGCATACTCTGCCATCTTGCGGTCAAGAAGCTCGTTTGCACTGCTATTCGGATTGTATACGGCATCATAGCTGCAGGCCCCGATACAGCGGCCACAGCCTTTGCATTTATCGTAATCGATAACTGCTTTCTTGTTTACATATGTAATCGCATCACTTCCGCACTCTTTCGCACAACGGCGGCAGCCACGACAGACATCTTCATGGATGGCCGGCTTTCCGCTGGCATGCTGCTGCATTTTTCCGGCACGGCTTCCGCATCCCATACCGATATTCTTCAGAGCACCGCCAAAGCCGGTTGACTCATGTCCCTTGAAATGGCTGAGACTGATAAAAATATCTGCGTCCATGATAGCATGGCCGATCAGGGCAGTTTTGCAGTATTCTCCGTTTACTACCGGAACTTCTACTTCATCGGTTCCTCGAACTCCGTCACCGATGATGATATGACATCCGGTTGTGATCGTGTTAAATCCGTTAAGATTTGCACAGTCCAGATGCTCCAGTGCATTCTTTCTGCTTCCCGGATAAAGAGTATTACAATCTGTCAAGAACGGCATTCCGCCCTGCTCCTTACAGAGATCTGCTACTACCTTTGCATAGTTCGGACGAAGGAATGCCATATTTCCAAGCTCTCCGAAATGCATCTTGATGGCTACGAATTTTCCATCCATATCGATATCTTTGATTCCTGCGGCAACGCAGAGTTTTTTCAGTTTGTCCAGCTGGCTGGTTCCCACCGGACAACGAAAATCAGTGAAATAAACTGTTGATTTTTCCATTCTGGTTTTTCTCCTGCTGATTCTTTTTATGTAATTACATTTATTTAAACTCTACACGTTTTTTCTGTTTCTGTCAACGGATACTCGCATTCGTAAAATTCCATCTATTTCTCCCATATTCCTTTACAAAATCCTTCATCTTATCCACGGAAAAGAACCTGGGAAAAATAACGGATCATTCCGTCGCTGGTCCAGCATAGCATTCCTGCAGCGTCTGCCATTTTCTGTGCATCCACACAGTAAGCGGACATGCAGGAATTATGTTTATAAGGTCCCGCACTCATGATCAGAAGATCAGTTATTCCCTCTTCTTTCATCTTCTCTGCCAGCTGTTCTGTCAGTTTGTTATGAGCAAGTTTTGCCTTTTTGTAGTCCATAAGGCCATCCTGCATTGTCTGGAGTATCAGCGTTTTTTCGTATTTCAGCGCATGCTCTTTCATCTCCTCTACAGTGCCGCTCTGTGGTGGACATGCCGGGTTTTTATCATAATTCCCGCAAAGATTGTCCTCGCAGAAAACCCGGTATTCCGGCACAAATACAAGCTGATCGGTACTTATGACCGCTGCGTCGGAAAAACCAAGAGCTTTTGCTTCTTCAATAAGATTCATTTTTTCTCTCCTGTGTTTTTTTCTTTTATAGTGCCACATTTTATTTGTTTTTACAAGCTCTGACTTTCACTCTGCCGCCAGGCGGATAAACTCCTCCATCTCTCGTGTCTTAAACTTATTCTTATGGTAAAAGATCTGCCGGTACATGGATATCTCCACATCTTCCACATGTAAAAGGGCAATTCTTCCTTTCCGGATATCCCGCTCCACAGCCAGATAGGGAAGAAAGGAAAGTCCGTGGTTCTTTTCCAGCATGCGGATGATGAAAGCGGTATCGCTAATCTCCAGTACCGGTGACAGGGCCTGCTTCTTAAGCGCCAGCTGCTGATCCAGGGCCTGCCGATAATTGGCATTCTTTTCCGTGAGAAAAAAAGGCTCTTCCAGAATATCCTCCATCTTCAGCGTCTTTCCCGCAAACTCCGAATCTGCAGAGGCCACAAATACTACCGGCTCCGCCTTCTCCATGACCTTCACCCAGTTCTGGTCCCACCTTGGGGTATCCAATATGTAAATAAGATCCAGCCCGTTATGCTCCATCATCCGTATCAGCTGCTCCGGTGTATCAATAGTCACCTGCATATTTACTTTCGGGTGAAACTCACGAAATTTGCTGAGAACAGCCGGGAGCTTTGCTGTGCAGAGAGATTCAATAGTCCCGATATGTAATGGATTTTTCAGTTCCGCATCATCATTCATTGACTTTTTTGCTTTATTTACGTCATATAAGATCCGGCTTGCATGCCCCATAAACTCTTTTCCGGACGGAGTAAGCACCACACGCTTTCCGGTTCTGTCAAAAAGTCTTGTTTCCAGCTCATTTTCCAGAAGACGGATCTGGACAGTGATCGCTGACTGAGTGTATCCCAGAACCTCTGCTGCCCTGGAAAAGCTCTGAAGCTGTGCTACATGTACAAACGTCTCCAACTGACGGATTTCCATGATTTTCTCCCTTTTACTATGAAATTTTTTCATCGTGATGATGAAATCTGTGAATTTGCCTTATTTTTATGTCAATGTTACAATACAATCACGAGGACGTCAATCGTATTTTTGTGCAAAATGAATAAATTCATACTTAGGAGGAAAGAATCCAAATGGAAAAGAAAAAAATCAAGATCGGACTTGTGCCAAAGCTGATCATTGCCATCATCGTAGGTATCCTGTTCGGCCAGTTCCTTCCGGAAGGCTTCTGTCGCTTTGTTGTAACCCTTTCCGGATTTTTCAGTACCTTTCTGAAATTCGTCATCCCGCTGATGATCCTTGCCTATGTGACCATGGGTATTGCGGATCTTTCACAGGGTGCAGGGAAGCTTCTCCTGATCACAGTGGCTCTGGCTTATGGCTCCACTCTGATCGCAGGTTCCGCATCCTATCTGGTATCATCCAGCCTGTTCCCGCACTTTATGAGTGAAGGTGCACTGGATCAGATCGCAGCTACCGCAGACGCATCCCTGACACCATTTTTCTCCATCACACTGGAGCCGGTCATGGATACTCTTTCTGCTGTTGCCCTTGCCTTTGTCATGGGACTGTGCCTCTCTTCCATGCGTGGAAAAGAAATGGGAAACAGCCTTTATAACGGAATGAGTGACTTTTCCAAGATCATTGACAAGGTCCTTCATACCATTATCATCCCGCTGCTTCCGCTTTACATCTGCGGAACCTTCACAGATATGACTATTTCCGGAAAAACCTTTGCCATCTTAAGCATCCTCTGGAAGGTATTCCTTGTTGTTATCATCATGCACCTGATCTGCATTACGATCCAGTTTGTGATTGCAGGTACTGTCAGCAAAAAGAATCCTTTCACTCTGATCAAAAATCAGATCCCGGGATACACAACTGCTCTGGGAACCCAGTCTTCCGCAGCTACCATCCCGGTCAATCTGGAATGTGCCAAAAAGGACGGCGTGTGTGAGCAGATCCGCAACTTCGTAGTACCGCTCTGTGCAAACATCCACATGGCCGGTTCCATGATCACCATCACAGCCTGTGCTACTGCAGTCTGCCTTATGAACCAGCTGCCCATCAGTCTTGGGATCATCGTTCCGTTCATCATGACTCTCGGTGTTGCCATGGTTGCATCTCCCGGTGCTCCCGGTGGTTCCATCATGACTGCCCTTCCATTCCTTTACATGGTATTCGGAGCGGAAGCCGGTGATCCGGACGGTGCCATCTGTGCTATCATGGTTGCCCTTTACATTACCCAGGATTCCTTCGGAACTGCCTGCAATGTATCCGGTGACAACGCCATCGGCGTGATCGTTGACACCATTTATAAGAAATTTATTGCAAAAACACCACAGGAGAATTAAGCAAAATGTCTTTTATCAGTGTATTTGACGTTATGGGTCCCAACATGATCGGTCCTTCCAGTTCTCATACCGCAGGGGCTGCGCGTATTGCTTTCCTTGCCCAGAAGATGATCACGCCGCCCCTGAAAAAAGTAGAATTCATCCTTTATGGTTCCTTCGCCAGAACATACAAGGGACACGGTACAGACCGTGCCCTCCTTGGCGGGATCATGGGCTTTTCCACAGATGACATGCGTATACGGAATTCTTTTGATATTGCCAGGGAACAGGGGATCGACTTTTCCTTTACTCCAAATGAAGCGGAAACCGATGTCCATCCCAACACTGTAGATATCCATATGGTCAATGAACAGGGACAGGAAATGACAGTCCGGGGGGAATCGCTGGGCG
>UMEM01012745.1_pt1 | contig 20682 bp, 17 predicted proteins | sample 1964761 | NCBI WGS metagenome assembly UMEM01 (sample SAMEA4836021, study PRJEB28245) | human gut metagenome | biome: gut microbiome; material: fecal sample | place: Denmark | collected 2008 | reverse complement strand
GGGCAAGCCATATCACCATCGTCAGGTAATCCTTCCTGCGAAAGCTATACCACAGCTCCTGTACCCATGCCACCGCAAGCATCAGCAGCACAATCCAGATACACACCAATTCCAAAAGTACCGCGATGCCAAACATATTCTCCCAGCGATTGGCAACCAAAATGGCAGCCATCATCATCAGCAGGCCCATAACACCCACCGCTGCTGCGTATTTCCATAATCTGCTTCCACTGCGACCCATGGTTCGCCCCCTTTTTCTATATTTTCGCTTCTTATTAGGCTGTTATTTTACCATGGGCAGCCGTATACAAAAATCCTTCAAAGGGTATACAAAAAAAGCTGAAAACCTCCGTTTCCAGAGATTTTCAGCTTGATTTTGTTTATGGGGTAACGCCTTCAGTCAATCAGCCCAGCTGTTCCGCTACAACCACTTTTGCTTTTTCCAGAGCATCTGCAATCTTGGAAGCGTCTTTACCGCCTGCCTGTGCCATGTTGGGACGACCGCCGCCGCCACCGCCGCATACAGCCGCTGCTGCTTTGATGATATTGCCGGCATGTACGCCTTTTTTCACAACATCGTCAGTTGCCATAGCCATCAGGTTTACTTTGCCGTCTTTGCCGCTTGCCAGTACCACTACGCCGCTGCCCAGTTTCTGTTTCAGCTGGTCGCCCATGGTACGCAGAGCATTGCCATCCATATCTTTCACTTCAGCCGCCAGCACTGCAACGCCGCCGATTTCTACTTTGCCGCTGAGCATTTCGTCTGCTGCGCCGCCTGCCATTTTGGCTTTCAGTTTTTCCAGTTCTTTTGCTGTTTCTTTCTGTTCTGCCAACAGCTGTTCCAGACGAGAGAGCAGTTTGTCAGGTGTGGATTTCACCAGACGGCAGATTTCTTTGATTTCGTCTTCCTGTGCCTGATAATGTTTCAGCGCTTCTTTACCTGTTACGGCTTCGATTCTTCTCACACCAGCTGCTACGCCGTTTTCAGACAGAATCTTGAAGGAACCAACCTGTGCAGTATTTTTCAGGTGCGCGCCGCCGCAAAGTTCGATGCTGTAACCGCCCATATCTACCACACGTACCACTTCGCCGTATTTTTCGCCGAACAGTGCCATTGCGCCTCTGTTTCTAGCTTCGTCGATGGACATTTCGTCTGTGTGTACATCATAGCTTGCGAAGATAGCGTCATTTATCAGTCTTTCTACTTCTTTGATTTCATCAGCAGTCATTGCTGCGAAGTGTGTGAAGTCAAAACGCAGTCTGTCCGCGCTTACATAGGAACCAGCCTGTTCTACGTGAGTACCCAGAACGGTACGCAGTGCTTTGTGCAGCAGGTGGGTTGCGCTGTGGTTTCTGGAAGAAGCCATACGCAGTTCCACATCGATGCTTGCGCAAGCCATTTCGCCTACCTGCACCAGACCTTCTGTCACTTCACCCATGTGCGCGATCTTGCCGCCAACAACTTTTACGCAGTTGGTTACTTTCACAACGCCTGTTTCTGTTTTGATAACACCCTGGTCACCTACCTGACCACCGCTTTCTGCGTAGAAAGGTGTTCTATCCAGGAATACCGCTACTGCGTCGCCAGCCTGTGCAGTTTCTGCAACGGCTTCATTTGCAACCAGTGCAACGATTTTCGCGTTCGCTACATCATATACATCATAGCCAGCAAAAGCTGTTTCCAGTTCTACGGGCAGTTCGTTGTAAACGGTTTCTGCTGCGCCCATATAGTTGGATTTTGCTCTTGCGGAACGCGCACGTTCTTTCTGTGCTTTCATTTCTGCTGTGAAAGCGTCTTCGTCGATTTCCATGCCTTCTTCTGCCAGAATTTCTTTTGTCAGGTCAACAGGGAAACCATATGTGTCATACAGACGGAAGGATTTTTCGCCGCTCATAACTTTTTCGCCGGCAGCTTTCATTTCTTCCATGTCTGCTTTCAGGATTTCCATACCTTTGTCGATGGTCTTATAGAAGCTGTTTTCTTCGATGGACAGGATTTTGAAGATGTAATCCTGTTTTTCCACCAATTCGGGATAAGCTTCACCGCTGCAAGCGATTACGGATTTGGACAGTTCTGCCAGGAATTCGCCTTCGATGCCCAAGAGTTTCCCATGACGAGCCGCACGACGCAGCAGACGACGGAGTACATAGCCACGACCTTCGTTGGAAGGCAGTACACCGTCAGCAGTCATCATTGTTACGGAACGGATATGGTCTGTGATCACGCGAACGGAAACGTCTGTTTTATGATCTTTGCCGTATTCTACGTTTGCTTTTGCGCAAACAGCGTCACGGATGGATTTTACAGTATCTACGTCGAAAATGGAGTCTACACCCTGCATGATGGTTGCCATACGTTCCAGACCCATACCGGTATCTACGTTTTTCATAGCCAGTTCTGTGTATGTGCCGTCTTCTTCCGCGTTGAACTGTGTCAATACCAGATTCCAGAATTCCATGTATCTGTCACAGTCACAACCTACGCCGCAAGTAGAGCTGTCACAGCCGTATTCGGGGCCACGGTCATAGTAGATTTCTGTACAAGGACCGCAGGGGCCTGTGCCGTGTTCCCAGAAGTTATCTTCTTTGCCCAGTTTTACGATTCTGTCCCAAGGCAGGCCTACTACATCATGCCAGATTTTGCCTGTTTCATCGTCTTCTTCGTAAATGGTTACATACAGTCTGTCTTCGGGAATTTCCAGTACTTTTGTTACGAATTCCCAAGACCAGGGCACGATTTCGTTTTTGAAGTAATCACCGAAGGAGAAGTCGCCCAGCATTTCAAAGAATGTGCCGTGACGAGCGGTTTTCCCTACGTTGTCGATATCACCTGTACGGATACATTTCTGGCAGGTTGTCACTCTTTTGCTGGGAGGGATTTCCTGACCTGTAAAGTATGCTTTCATGGGTGCCATACCGGAGTTGATCAGCAGCAAGCTGTTGTCGTTGCGGGGCACCAGAGGGAAGCTGGGCAGACGCAGATGGTCTTTGCTTTCAAAGAATTTCAGAAATTCTTCACGAATTTCGTTTACACCTAAATATTTCATATCTTACCTCCTTAAATATTTTCAATCTGTTAACAGGATACCCGGAAAATAAAAAAGTCCCTGACAAAAGTCAGGGACGAATTCACCGTGGTACCACCCTTGTTACGCCCAAGTGGACGTCACTCAAAGCCTTTAACGCAGGCATACGCTTTGACATACTTCTCTTTCCGCCAAAGAGCTGTGGTTCTTACCCGAAAAGACTGCTTCGGCAATGTGCTGCGGGAAATCTTCCACCAGTGATTTCCTCTCTGGAACGTCCACCCCTTGCGTACTCCTTCTTTTCTTGGCCTGTTTCCATATAAAAAATACAATTAGATTATAGACATGCCCTGTCACTTTGTCAAGAAAAACCGCCCTTTTCCAGTAAAAATGACCATATGCAGCCTGTACGCCTTATGGTATCATCGAAAAAAGGGCATTGTTTTTCAAAAAGGGGGATTTATTATGAAAAGTATTGCTGGCGTTCTCGCCGTCACCTTGAACCTATTGATACTGACGCTGATTTGGGGCTTTGCCTATCTGCATGCCTACACAGACGCTCTTGCAGGCTCATTCATGCCAGAGGAATATCGGTATCTGCCTATTCCGCTGATGGTTGTCGTCATCGGGTCTATGATTGTGGAGCTTGCGCTCATTTATCGACAGGAACTGTCCGTTTATTTCCGTTCCAACAACAAAGAAAAATAATAAAAAGCTGATATGAGGGGCATCTTCATAAGAAAACAAAGCAAGCTGAAATCTTTATGATATAGAGGATTTCAGCTTGCTTATTTTTCTTTGATATATTTTCTTAAGGGGAATTTGCTTTCTGTATCAGCTTTTTATGTTCTCATTTCTCCCAGTACTTCTCCCATCCGTTTCATACCCACTTCGATTTTATCATCGGTGAGTCCCGCAAAACTGAGCCGCACATGGCTGACCGTTCCGCCTTCAATGAAAAACTGACTACCCGGAGAAACCAGCACATTTTTCTCCAACGCCCGATTGCAGAACAACTCCGCATCTACCCCATCAGGCAAACGCACCCAAAGGCTCACGCCCCCTTCAGGCAAGGCAAAAGATGCCCCCTTTGGCAGGAGATACTTCTTCGCCATGGAAACGGCTTTCCGGTATTTGCCGCTGCCATACTGGCGCACCTGTTTTCCATGGGCTTCCCAGCCATTGACCCGGAGATATTCCTCCAGAGATTTCTGGATGAAGCCGGAGGTGGAAATATCTGTGGTATACTTGGCTTCCATAACCGCATGACGTACTTTTTTCGGCAATACCATGAGCCCCATACGCAGACCAGGCATCAAAATCTTGGAAAAACTTTTGATGTAAATGACACGATTCTTATAGTCCAAGGCTTTGAGGGGCAAAGGCATTTCCCTGCTGTAATGGAAGTCGTAGAAGTCGTCTTCCTCGATGATGTAAGTATCGTATTTTTCCGCCAGTTCCAGCAGACGGCGCTTTTTCTCCATGGAATAAGAAATCCCCGTAGGTGTCTGGAAATAGGCCATCATATAGATAAAACGTGGATGGTACAGCTTCAGATAATTTTCCAGAGCTTCCATTTCCATACCGTCCGCTTCCATGGGAATGCCCACCAGCTTCGCCCCTCTGGACAGGAATGCCCCTGCCGCACCATAAAAGGTAGGGCTTTCCACAAAGACCACATCCCCATACCGCAGGATAGCTTTAGACATAATGTCGATGCCCTGCTGCGCACCGGAAATAATCTGGAGATGTTCCGCCGCCGTATGGATACCAAAGGACGCCAAATAACGGCAAAGCTCCTCTCTCAGGGGCAGATACCCCATACTGTCCGTATAACGGAAGGCGCCACCTTTTTCCCGCTCCAGCACCGTATCAAAGGCTTTTTTGAAGGCATCCACCGGGAACAACTCATTGGGCAGAGATGTCAGTGTAAAATTGATGGCATGTTCCAAGGCCGGTGTTTTTTCAAACAATTGCAGATTTCGTCTTGCCACGGGCTCCGGCACTTTCTCCACAGGCAAAGGGGAAATATAAGTACCACTTCCTACCCGAGAATACACCATCTGCTTCTGTTCCAGATATTTATAAGCCGTTACCACCGTCACCGTATTGACACCGAAATGGGATGCCATTTTCCGAATGGACGGCAGTTTACTGTCCGCAGGCAAAAACCCATCTGACGCCAAAGCGCCAATGGCATCGGCAAGCTGGCGATAGATAGGCACCTCCGATGTTTTATCCAGTTGTATCTGAAAAATCTCGTCCATGTTTCCACCTTCTTTCTATCTCAAACCAAAAAGAAACCGGAAATTTCTGTTTTCTTCCAAAATTTCCGGCTGTTTTCTATTTCAATACTGTTTTCTGCCTGATGCACCGGGGATTCCCATGGCTTCCCGATACTTGGCTACGGTTCTGCGGGAAATCTGCACACCCTGTGCCACCAGTTTCTCCGTCAGTTCCCGGTCACTGAGGGGATGGGTCTTATCCTCACCGTCAATGATGTCAGCCAGCTGTTTCTGCACGCTGCTGGCAGATACGCTCTGTGTGCCGTCAGTGACAACAGCTTTGGAAAAGAAGTCACCTAAGGCAAATACCCCTTTGTCGCATTGGAGATGTTTATCCTTTACGGCACGGCTGATGGTAGACTCATGCACTTGCATTTTTTCCGCCACATCCACCATACGCAGAGGCTTCAAGGCTCCGTTTGGAGAAAGGAAAAATTCCCGCTGCACTGCCACAATCTGTTTTGCCGTTTCCAGCAAAGTGGATTCCCTTCTGCCTACGCACTGGACTGCCCATTCTGCCTGCCGCAGTTTCTGCGCCACATATTCTTTCGTATCTTTGGAAGGGTCTTCCTTCAAAATCTGCCGATAAGAAGGGCTGATAAACAGTCTTGGCACCAGAGAACTGTTGACGCTCACTAGCAGCTCTCCCCCCCTGCGCTCCACGAACACATCGGGCACCACATATTCCACCGGGCGATCATTGGCAAAACCACTGCCGGGCTTGGGGGCGCAGCTGCGAATCTCTGCCAAAGCGTCTGCCATTTCTTCCATAGATATATGCAGCTTCTTGGCAATATAGGAGATGCGGTTTTTGGCAATATCCGCCAGATAATCTTCCACAATGTTCTGGGCTGCCACAGAAGCGCCTTTTTGCATGAGCTGTATCTTTAGACATTCCTTCAGATCTCTGGCTCCCACGCCGGGCGGATCAAGTTTCTGCAAATGTCCCAATATTTCCTCTGCCCGCTGCATATCCAGATGGTAACGCTCCATAGCTGCTTCCAGGGCGTCTGTTTCCAGATAGCCGCTTTCTTCCGTGCTTTCCGCCAGAAAAGTCAGCACCTTTTTTTCTTTCTCGCACACAGGCAGCAAGTGAATCTGAAAAAGCAGGTATTCCCGGAGGCTCTGGGCTTCCTTCTTGCCATAGCGCAGGTCTTCCCGTTCTTTTTCATTATCCATTTCCGTTTGGTAAAAGCCCCGGTTCTGTTCATCGCTTTCCTGGAGCCATTCCAATTTTTGCAGCAGCTTTTCATCTTCCGGCAAAAGAGGGCGTTCTTCCGTCCAGTCCAGCAGTGGATTTTCTTCCGCCACTTCCCGTATGTATTCCGATAACGCCAGGGTATTCATCTGCAGGATCTCAACGGACTGCTGCATCCGCTGGGAAAGAATCTGCTTTTGCTGTATTTGCAGCGAAAGATCCATATCCTCCGCCTCCTTCCCTCTTTTTTTGTTCTTATTGTAACACAGGGGAAATGGAGTAGCAAGTTTTATGCCATTGTTTTACATTTCTGTGAGATTACTGCCAGTTTTTTTGTAAAAGATACCAGTTTTCCAGATGAAATGTTGGTAATAAATTCTCATTTACATTTATAGATAATAATAGTACACTTTAGGGGAAGAAAATGTTTTGGATACAAACTAACTGGGAAATGATTTTATAAAATGCAATTCTTTCCTAATTAAATACATCTTAAAATTTGATGTAACGAAACACATATTTTGCTTAAAAAAGCATTTTTCCCGTTTTTTTGACAAAAAAATGTTGTGAATTTCTTATTTTTGTATTAAAATATTGCTGTTATATATAGCTATATTTTTATAAAGTATAACCAAACCAAGCGTTTCCAGCCAAATGCTTGTCTTTTGTGTTGTAAACGCAAAAATCACTTGACAGAGGGGGATAATATGCAAGCTTTAACGTTCAAACGTGGAGTTCACCCGCCCGATGGAAAAGCTCTGTCCGCAGAGCAGCCCATTCAGGTGATACTCCCCAAGGAAAACTCTGAGTTGTTCTACCCTATGTCCCAGCATATCGGGGCTCCTTGTGAACCTCTGGTAGCAGTTGGCGACCATGTAAAAGTAGGACAGAAAATCGCTGAGTCACCTGCATTCATGTCTTCTCCTATCTTTGCCAGCGTATCTGGTGAAGTTGTGGACATTAGACCCATGCTGGTACCCGGCGGCGCAACTGTAAAATCCATCGTTGTCAAAAACGACGGCAAGATGGAAGAAATCGAAGGTCTGAACCAGGGCAGAGATTACACAACCATGTCCAACGAAGAAATTCTGGCAGCAATCAAAGATGCCGGCGTTGTTGGTCTGGGTGGTGCGGGCTTCCCCACACATGTAAAACTGAACCCTCCCAAAGACACACCGATCGATCACATCCTCATCAACGCAGCTGAATGTGAACCTTACCTCACATGCGACTACCGTCTGATGCTGGAAGAACCCGAAAGAATCGTAAAAGGTCTGCAGATCATGCTGAAACTGCACCCCGGTGCAAAAGGCGTTATCGGTATCGAAATGAACAAGCCCAAAGCCATCGAATCCATGACAAAGGCTTGTGAAGGCATCGACAACATCACTGTTCAGCCTCTGGTGACCAAATTCCCTCAGGGTTCTGAAAAACACCTGATTTACGCTATCACAAAAAGAGAAGTGAAATCCGGTGCACTGCCTGCAAGCGCTGGCTGTATCGTAGACAACGTTGATACTGTTGTTGCTATCGAAAGAGCTATCTGCAAAGGCAGACCTCTGATGAGAAGAATCGTAACTGTTTCCGGTAAAGGTATCAAAAACCCCGGTAACTACAAGATCAGAATCGGTATGACACTGAGAGATCTGGTAGACGCTATCGGCGGTTTCAACGAAGGCGCTAACGCACCTGTAAAACTGATTGCCGGCGGTCCTATGATGGGCCCTACCCTGTATACTCTGGATGTTGCTTCCGTTAAGACCACTTCCGGTCTGCTGTGCTTCACACAGGAAGAAGCTTTCATTCCCGAAGAAAGAAACTGTATCCGTTGCGGTAAATGCGTAGAACATTGCCCTATGGGCCTTCAGCCTTTCCTGCTGAACGCATGCGCACTGAAAGGTGACGGCGAAGGTTTCGTAAAACATCACGGTCTGGATTGTATCGAATGTGGTTCCTGTTCTTACGAATGTCCCGCGAAACGCCAGCTGGCACAGTCCATCCGCGCAACTAAGAAAATCGAAGCAGGCAAAAAAGCTGCCGCAGCTGCTGCTGCAAGAGCAAAAGCGGAAGCTGAAGCAAAAGCCAAAGCTGAAAAGAACTGAGAAGGGGGAGAGTAAAGAATGGCTAATTTTGTAGTATCCGGTACCCCTCATGTGCGTTCTAAAGAATCCATTCAGAGCATCATGCGTGACGTTATCATCGCGCTGATTCCTGCAACAGCGATGGGTATCTATTTCTTCGGTATTCCTGCATTGATCCTGATCGCAGTTTCCATCGTAGCCAGCGTATTCTTCGAATGGCTGTATCAGAAACTGCTGAAAAAACCTGTAACCATCAGTGACCTGTCCGCAGTTGTAACAGGTCTGCTGCTGGCAATGAACCTGCCCGCAAGCGCTCCTATCTGGGTGCCTATCGTTGGTGCAGCATTCGCTATCATTTTTGCAAAACAGCTCTTTGGTGGTCTGGGTCAGAACTTCATCAACCCTGCACTGGCTGGTAGAGCATTCCTGTTGGCTTCTTATCCCACAGAAATGACATCCTGGACAGCACCCGTTGGTTTCAGCGGCGCTGACGCAGCAGCAGTTGCAACACCTCTGGCTACACTGAAAACAGGCGTTATGCCCGACGCAAGCCTGCAGGATGTTATCTTCGGTAACATCGGCGGCTGTATCGGTGAAACATGTGCAATCGCACTGATCATCGGTGGTATCTACCTGCTGGTGAAACATGTTATCAGCTGGAAGATTCCTGTACTGTACATCCTGACAGTATTCGTACTGACCGCTGCTATCGGCAGAAAAGGTCTGCGCGTACCTGTTTATGAAATCTTCACCGGCGGTCTGATGCTGGGTGCTTTCTTCATGGCAACTGACTATGCATCTTCCCCCGTTACACCGAAAGGCCAAGTTATCTTTGCCATCGGCTGTGGTATCATCACCACACTGATCAGAATTTTCGGCGGTTACCCCGAAGGTGTATCCTACTCTATTCTGATTATGAACCTGGCTGTACCTCTGATCGAAAGATTCACAGAACCTAAGATCTTCGGTGCACTGCCCAAAGTGAAGGAGGCGAAAAAAGCATGAACACAAAAGAAGTTGTAAAACCCGCAGTTGTGCTTCTGCTTATTTCCGCAGTTGCTGCGGCTTGCCTGGGTGTGGTTTCTGAAGTAACAAAAGAACCCATCGCACTGCAGAACGAAAAAACATTGAACGAATCCATGAAAGCAGTTATGCCTGAAGCATCCAGCTTTGAACAGCTGACAGATGCAGAACTGACAGGCACAATCACTGCTGTTTACCAGGCTGACAACGGCGGCTACGTTCTGACAACAGAACCCGGCGGCTTTGGCGGCGCTGTAAAAACAATGGTTGGCATTGACGCTGACGGTGTGATCACTGGTCTGCGTGTAACTGGCCACTCCGAAACACCCGGTCTGGGCGCAAAATCCACAGAACCCGAATTCTATGAACAGTTTGCTGGCAAATCCGGCAGCGTAGCTGTTACAAAAGACGGCGGCGAAATCGTGCCCATCACAAGCTCCACCATCACATCTAGAGCTGTATGTGCAGGCGCACAGGAAGCTTTGGACTGGGTCGCAGCGAACGGAGGTGCTAACTAATGGCTAACCCTATCAAAATCCTGAAAAATGGTATTATCAATGAAAACCCTACCTTCGTACAGGTTATCGGTATGTGTCCTACACTGGCTGTTACAAGCTCCGCGATCAACGGTATCGGTATGGGTCTTTCCACAACAGCAGTACTGATCTTTGCGAACTTGTTCGTATCCCTGCTGAGAAAAATCATCCCCGATAAAGTAAGAATCCCTTGCTTCATCGTAGTTATCGCAACATTCGTAACTATCATCGAATTTATGCTGAAAGCATATCTTCCTGCTTTGAACACATCTCTGGGTCTTTATATCCCTCTGATCGTTGTTAACTGTATCATTCTGGCCAGAGCAGAAGCATTCGCTTCCAAAAACGGCCCTATCGCTTCCGTATTCGACGGTATCGGCATGGGTCTTGGTTTCACAATCGCTCTGGGTGTTCTGGGTCTGGTTCGTGAATTCATCGGCGCTGGTACTCTGTTCGATATGACAGTACTGCCTGAAGCATTCCCCAGAACTCTGCTGTTCGTTATGGCTCCCGGTGCGTTCTTCACACTGGCTTGCCTGATGGCTGCACTGAATCACTTCAGAAACAAGAAAAAAGCATAAGGAGGGGTAGAGAATGTATCTGATTTTGTTATTATTGGCCGGGATCTTCGTAAACAACTACGTTTTGTCCCAGTTCTTAGGCATCTGCCCATTCCTCGGCGTTTCTAAAAAAGTAGACACCGCAGCCGGCATGGGTATGGCCGTAATCTTCGTTATCGTATTGGCCTGTGCAGCTTCCTGGTTGGTTTATAACCTGATCCTGGTTCCTCTGCACATCGAATACCTGTATAACATCGCGTTCATTCTGGTTATCGCATCCCTGGTACAGTTTGTAGAAATGTTCCTGAAAAAAGCAGCTCCTGCTTTGTATCAGGCACTGGGCGTATTCCTGCCCCTGATCACAACAAACTGTGCAGTACTGGGTGTTGCCGTACTGAACATGCAGAAGGGTTATTCCTTCATCGAATCCATCTTCAACGGTATCGGCGGTGCTGCTGGTTTCGCACTGGCAATCGTACTGTTCGCTGGTATCCGTGAAAGAATCGCAGACAACGATACACCTAAGGCTTTCGACGGTTTCCCCATGGCTCTGGTAACCGCTGGTCTGATGTCTATCGCTTTCCTGGGATTCTCCGGTCTGATCAAACTGTAATGCAAGGAGTGTGACAAAAATGGACATTATGAATATTGTATACCCGATCCTGAGTATCGGTGGCCTTGGTGTTGTTTTTGGTGCAGGCCTTGGCATTGCCGGCGAGGTCTTCAAAGTAGACGAAGATCCCAAGATCGGTGAAATTCTGGAAGTACTGCCCGGCGCTAACTGCGGTGGCTGTGGCTTCCCCGGTTGTGGCGGTTGTGCTGCTGCAATCGCTGCTGGTTCTGCTCCTGTTAATGCCTGCCCCGTTGGTGGCGCTGCAGTAGCAGAAAAAGTAGGTGCCATCATGGGTATCGAAGCAACAGCTTCCGAACCCGTAGCTGCATTCGTAAAATGCGGTGGTACTTGCGAAACAGCAAAAATGAAATACGACTACTTTGGTATTGACGACTGTAACATGGCTGTACAGCTGGCTGGCGGCGGCGCTAAGAGCTGCACATATGGCTGTCTGGGTCTGGGCAGCTGTAAAAAAGCTTGTGCTTTCGGCGCAATCGAAATCATCGATGGCGTTGCAGTAGTAGATAAAGATAAATGTGTAGCTTGTGGTAAATGCGTATCTGCTTGCCCTAAACACATCATCGAACTGCTGCCTGCTAAGAAGAAAGTAAAAGTACAGTGCTCTTCCAAAGATGTTGGTAAGAATGTAATGCAGGTTTGCTCCACAGGTTGTATCGCATGTAAGATCTGTGAAAAGAACTGTCCTTTCGATGCAATCCATGTTATCGACAACGTGGCAGTAATCGATTACAGCAAATGTAAATCTTGCGGTATCTGTGCAAACAAATGCCCGAAAGGCGTTATCACAGGTAAGAGACCTGCTGCTCCCGCTGCTGAAGCAAAACCCGCAGCTCCCGCTGCTGCTCCCAAAGCAGAAGCTCCTGCTGCTGAAGCACCTAAAGCAGAAGAAAAACCCGCTGAATAATCCAAAACAGCAAAACGGTGAAGCCATCGGCTTCACCGTTTTTTTATGCTCACTGACATTTCCAATCAAGAAAGTCGGAACTCTCAACACAGAGGACTCCGGCTTTTTTTCTCTTCCAAAACTTTACCGGAAACATTCCCCCTTTGACCTTCCTTGATTGCTGTTTCCTCCCTTTCCCCCTCCTTTGCCAAAAAGCGCCGTCTTTCGTCATTTTCTCAAGGAAATCAAAGGTTTCCTCCCTGTTTTTTTATGTTTTGTTCCCTTTACCCCCTTGTCAAAATATGATATACTTTTGGAAATAACACAGGAGGACAATAACATGAAAGGACGTTCACAAAACATTTGGGTTTTGATACTGCTGCTGCTGGCTGGCGTTGTGCTGGGCGGATTTTTGGCACAGCTTCTGAGCGGTTACCCTGCCTTGAGTTGGCTCGGTTATGGCAAAAGCTTCGGGCTTACCTCTCCTTTGGTGTTGGATTTGGGCGTGCTGACACTGCAATTCGCTTTTACGGTACGTTTTACCATCGCCGGTATTCTGGGTATCGTCCTTGCTTTTTTTATTTATCGCAAAATTTAAACAGATCCAGCCGTCTGTTTCGGGGAAATGCCACGGGAAGGACGGTTTTTTTCTGTCGTTTTTTGCGTGGAAATTTTCTTGTTTTTCCTAATTCCAATGGCTTTTTTATTGAAAATTTCGCAAAAAAAAGGTATTATAAAATGTAAGGCTTTTTCAGGAGAAGAAAAATCCATTCTGGTTTTTATGATAGAAAGGGGTTAATTGAATTTATGTTTTCCAAAGATATGGGTATCGACTTGGGTACCGCCAATACACTGGTTTATATGCGTGAAAAAGGCATCATCGTCAATGAGCCTTCCGTTGTAGCCATCAACGTACAGACAAAAGAAGTGCTGGCTGTGGGCAACGAAGCAAAAGAAATGATCGGACGTACACCCGGCAACATCGTTGCCATCCGTCCCATGAAAGACGGCGTGATCGCAGACTTCGACGTAACACAGGCAATGCTGCGTTACTTCATCAATAAGGCTTATGTCCGTTCCATGTTTGGCCCTAAGCCCCGCATCGTTATCTGCGTACCCTCTGGCGTAACAGAAGTAGAAAAAAGAGCTGTACTGGAAGCAGCCATCGCTGCCGGCTCCAAAGATAAAGACACTTACCTCATCGAAGAACCCATGGCTGCATCCATCGGCGCAGGTCTGCCCGTTGCGGAACCTACCGGCAGCATGGTCGTTGACATCGGCGGCGGTACCAGCGAAGTGGCAGTCATTTCCCTGGGCGGCATCGTTACCAGCACATCCCTGCGTGTAGCCGGTGATGCTCTGGACAGCGCCATTGTCAACTACATCAAACGTGAATTTAACCTGGCTATCGGTGACAGAACCGCGGAAGAAATCAAAATCACCATCGGTTCCGCTTACCCTCTGGAACAGGAAGAAAAAATGGAAATCCGTGGTCGTGACCTGCTTTCCGGTCTGCCTAAGACCATTGAAGTCAATTCCGTACACATTCGCGAAGCACTGAGCGAACCCGTATCTTCCATCATCGAAACCATCAAACAGACTCTGGAAGCAACTCCTCCCGAACTGGCTGCTGACGTTATGGAATACGGCATCACTCTCACAGGCGGCGGCGCACTGCTGCGCGGTCTGGATGAACTCATCACATCCGAAACAGGCATGCCCGTTCATGTGGCAAATGAACCACTGAACTGCGTTGCTATGGGTACTGGTCTGGTGCTGGAACACATCGATACACTGAAAAACGTATTGATCTCCCCCAGAAAAGCATTGTTCTAAGAATCTGAAATCATCGTGAAGGAGCGTTTCAATTGTTTTCCTTTTTTGAAAAATATAAAAAGTTCATATTCACTGGTGCCATACTGCTTCTGACAGTATTGGCGCTGGTGACAAGCGGAAAAAAGCTGAATGCCACCATATTTGAAAGTGCCCTCGGCTTTGTTGTGACGCCCTTTCAGGATATTACTTCCGGCATCGGCAGATGGGTGGAAAACACCACCTCAGAACGCCGGGAGCAGGAAGAAATTCTGGCAGAAAACGAAGCCCTGCGGGAACAGGTGGCATCTCTTCAGTCTGATAACACCCGTCTTTCCCTGTATGAAGCGGAAAACGCAAAACTTTCCGCACTGCTGAAGATCGCTCAGAAATATCCCGAATACAACACCTTCGGCACTACCATCATTGCCAAGAACCCCGGCAGCTGGTATGACGTATTCACCGTAGACAAAGGCACTTCCGACGGCGTGGAAGCCAACATGGTACTGGCTGCACCGGAAGGTCTGGTGGGCAAGATCATCGAAAGCGGCGCTACTTACGCCAAAGGCCAGTCCATTCTGGACAGCCGCAGCTCTGTGCCTGCCATGAGCGCTCGTACAGGGGACTTAGGCGTTGTGAAAGGCGATTACACTCTCATGAACAACGGCCTGTGTAAAATGGAATATATCGACGCAGAAGCGGAAATCGCCGTAGGGGATGAAATCGTCACTTCCCATCTGAGCGATGTTTATCCGCCGGGACTGACCATCGGCCGTGTAAAAGAAATCAAAAACGACACCAACGGCCTGACCCGTTATGCCATCATCGAACCGGCAGTAGACCTGAAACATCTGGATACTCTGCTGGTCATTGACAAAACAAATACTCGTACCGTTTCTCCCGGTGACCTGTCTGTTCCCACAGATATTCCTGCAACTCAGCCGGAAACAGAAGAAGACCCCCTCACCGAAACGGACGAAACCCAAACCACTCCCTCCGGCGATACACCGGATGAAGAAACACAGACAAACAGCAATTCGGAGGCTGACACAAATTGAGAATTTTATTGACAGGTATTCTTATTTTCGTCAACTTCATACTGCAGACCACATTGCTCCCGTATATTTCCATTGGGGGCATTCTGCCTAATACGGCGCTGATCATCGTGGTTTCCTATGCTCTGCTCCGGGGCAGCACAGAAGGCGCCATTGTGGGCTTTTTCAGCGGTCTGCCCATTGATATTTTCTTCGGTACATCCTTTGGGTACTACACTTTGCTGTTCCTCCTTGCCGGTCTTTTGATCGGACGGAGCCAAAAGGATTTCTACCGTGAAAATTATCTGCTGCCCATCATCATTTGTTCACTGGCAGCCATCGTATATGAAAGCATTATTTTCATCACCGGTTTTTTCCTCCAGGGAAATACCACGGTGCTGTATTTTTTGGTGCGTCTGGCACTGCCGGAAGCCGTTTACACAGCGGTTGTCACCATTCCCATTTACCGTCTGCTCTTTGGCATCAACGAATGGCTGGAGTTAAAGGAAAAATACAAGTATCGGCTGTTTTAACAAAACCTGCCTGCCATGAAGGAGGTTCCTATGCGTAAATATTGGGAACATTTTTTAGATTTATGCAAAAGCAGAATATTTGTCATATTGTGCGGGATTTGTCTGCTTTTTTTCATATTGCTCATCCGTCTGTTTCTTTTGCAGATCGTCAACGGGAAGGAATACAATGAGTCACTGCTCACCAGCGTATCCAAGGAGGTCAATGTGCCCGCACCTCGCGGCAACATCTATGACCGCTACGGCAGACCGCTGGCGGAAAACAAAGTGGCTTATTCCGTACAGATTGACGACAGCGTCACACCGGATCTGACGGCTTATCGTGCAGACCTGATTCGGGATCTGCTGGATACCCTGTTCGCTTCCGGCACAGAGGCCAATGACGCCCTGCCCATTTCCAAATCTTCCCCCGCTGCATTCACCTTTGAAGGGGATGAAAAAGAACGGGAACAGGCTGAGGAAAAATGGAAAACAGAAATCGGTCTGGATCGGAAACAAATGGATTATACTGCTGACGAATGTCTGAATTATCTCTACGAAAAATATGAGGCGCCCGAAGACTACAACACAGCGCAAAAACGCATGTATGTCTACTATGACCTGACTCTTTCCGACAAGAGCCTCATGTGTCTGACACTGGCGCAGAAACTGACGGAATTCGGCGAAACCATCATTGACAGCATTCCTCTGGATACGGAATATCCTTATTCCTTCCAGTTCGGCGGCAGCAAAACCAAAGAAGAAAACTGGAAGCTTTCCTTCCTCATGGAAGACGAACAGCTTTCCTATGATTCACTGGAAACACTGGATTATCTGCGAGACTTCTTCGGCTTCCCCGAATACCTGCCTGACGATCTGGTGAGAAAAGCCGTTGGCATCCGTAATTCCCTTTACGAAGTGCGGTATCAGAAATATCAGTCTGTAACCATCGCCACGGAAATCAGTGACAAAACACTGGCTTATGTAGAAGAAAATCAGGATGTTTTCCCCAATGTGGTCATCAGCACCGTTTCCCTGAGAGAATATCCCAACGGGGAACATTTTTCACAGATCATTGGCTATATCCGCCAGATGACCGAGTCTGACATTGCTTTGTATCAGGATATTGTCGACGCAGAAGGCAATCCTGTTTACAGCTCCACAGACATCGTCGGTCAGGCTGGTATCGAAAAACTTTACGAACAGGATCTGAACGGCACCGACGGCAAAATCACCATTGAAGTCGACAAAGAAGGCCGTCGTATGAGCGTCATCAGCTCCACAGATCCCATCCCCGGCAAGGACGTTTACCTGACCATTGACAGCGAACTGCAATCCATTGCCTACACCGCATTGGAAAACGCTTTGCGGGATGTACTGCTTAACCGCCTTACTTCCGGCGGGAAATACGGCATTTCCACCACGGAGCTTTTCTCCACCATGGTCAATGCCAACCATATTTCTTCTGCCCTGATGCTTTCCGCACAGGAAGGAACCGTACAGAAAACACTGGTAGACCGCTGCAAGGCTACCGTCCCCGATTTCTCAGTGGATGCGGAAAACGCAGTGGAAATCCTCCAGACCTTCCTGACAGACGGTCTGACAAACGGCAATGTTTCCGCTCAGGAACTGCTGCTGTGCATGATCGAGCAGGAAAGAGTGCCTGCCACACCGGAAGAAATCGAAGCTGTGAAAAACGGCTCACTGGCGCCTTCCTCTTTCGTCATCCGTAAGCTGGAAAGCGGCGAAATGAGCCCCGCTGATACGGCCCTCGACCCTTCCACCGGGTCTGTGGTGGTTTCCGAAGTAGACAGCGGTCAGGTACTGGCATTGGTAACTTACCCGTCTTACGACAACAACCAGCTGGTCAACACATTCAACAACAGCTACTATAACCAGCTGCTGGAGGATACCAACACACCTTTGGTTAACCGTCCGCTGAAACAGAAAAAAGCGCCCGGTTCCACATTCAAAATGATTTCCGCCATTGCAGGTCTGGAAACCGGCACCATCACCCCTTCCACTGTCATCGCAGACAAAGGGATATTCAAAGACGCCGGTACCCCTTACGCCCGCTGCTGGATTTACAGCAACAATGGCGGTACCCACGGTTCTGTCAACGTTTCTCATGCGCTAGAAGTGTCCTGCAACTACTTCTTCTATGAACTGGGTTACCGCATGGGCAACGCGGATAACGGCACCACAGAACAGTCCATTGCCACACTGAACGAATATATGGCAGGCTTCGGTCTGAACTCTGTCACCGGCATTGAACTGGAAGAATACGGCCCTACCATGGCATCTCCTTACTACAAGGAACGTACCATCAAAACATACAACCCCGACGCTACCAGCAGCCAGACGCGCTGGACAGACGGGGATACCATCCGTGCCTTCATCGGCCAGTCCATCAACAGCTACACACCGGCGCAGATGAACCGCTATATCGCCACACTGGCAAACGGCGGCACATTGTACCAGTATCATCTGGTGGACAAAGTGGTCAATCCCGACGGCACCATACACGAAGAAAAAGACGAAGTCATCGAAAACCAGATGGATCTGAAGGAAGAAAATTTGGCAGCCGTTTACGAAGGGATGTATCTGGTTGCCAACGGCTCCAAAGGTACCATGCGTACCGCCTTCAAAGACCTGCCCGTCACTGTGGCAGCAAAGACAGGTACCGCTCAGGAAGACCTGTCCCGCAGCTCCCATACCTGGCTGGTCTGCTTCGCACCTTACGAAGACCCTCAGATCGCCATCACCGTCATGATCCCCTTTGCCGAGAACTACGGTTCTCCCGCGCCAAAGGTAGCATCCGCTATCATCACGGAATATCTGGGACTGGACTACACACCGACAAACACCAATATGGAAACCGTATTGGATCAGTAATATTTTCAGGAGGGGAACTATGAATCAGGAAAACTATGTCATCTTCAAAGGAACCAAGGACGGCGTAACGGTACTGTTTCAGCCGGACGTTCCTTTTGAGGAACTTTGCACACAATTGGAACAGAAAGTAGAAGAAGCAGGGAAATTCTTCGATAATGTGAAAACATCACTGGCGTTCAAAGGCAGAAGCTTCACCGAGGAGGAAGAAGAAAAACTGCTTCAGATCATCGCAGAACGCACCACCATGCGCATCACATTCGTCAAAACAGAAAACAACGAACTGAAGCAGATCTCTGAACTGCTGGAAAAAGACATCCGCGCATTCAACCTGACCAAATTCCACAGAGGCTCTCTGCGCAACGGTCAGAAAATCGAATTCGATGGCAGCGTTGTGGTTGTGGGTGATGTGAATCCTGGTGCGGAAATCAAGGCAACAGGCAACATCATCATCCTGGGTCAGCTCAAAGGCATGGCACATGCCGGCTGCAAGGGCATGACAGACGCTTTTGTCACCGCTGTTTACATGGCGCCGGTACAGCTGCGCATTGCGGACATCATCACACGTTTTCCTGAAGAAAACAAACACGGCCCGAAGCCGCCCGAATACGCTTTCGTCAAAGACGGTCAGATTTTCGTCATGGCTTTGTCGTAATTTGGGAAAACAAATTGCTTTTTGCTAAAAAATTTTCGTGCAAATTCAGGATATATTTGTTAAAATACAAATATATATGATATTTTCGCTTAGGCAAAGAGATCTTAGGCTCTTTTGCCTGTCCCTGTCGCTCAGACAGGAACAATATTCGATTTAAGTAAAAAACTAGGGGGATATGATCCATGAGTGAAGTAATTGTAATCACCAGCGGCAAAGGCGGCGTTGGGAAAACCACCACCAGTGCAAACCTTGGCTGCGGTCTTGCCATTCAGGGCAAAAAGGTCGCTTTGGTAGACGCAGATATCGGTCTGCGTAATCTGGACGTTGTCATGGGCCTGGAAAACCGCATTGTATACGATCTGGTAGATGTGGTAGAAGGCAACTGCCGTCTGAAACAGGCGCTCATCAAAGATAAACGTTATGAAGGTCTGTTCCTGCTGCCTGCGGCGCAGACACGGGACAAAGACGCAGTTTCTCCCGAACAGATGCAGAAACTGTGTGAAAGCCTGAAAGAAGAAGGATTTGACTATATCCTCATCGACTGCCCTGCCGGCATCGAACAGGGGTTCAAAAACGCCATTGCCGGCGCTGACCGTGCTGTTGTAGTCACCACACCGGAAGTATCCGCTGTTCGTGATGCAGACCGTATCATCGGCCTGTTGGAAGCAAACGGTCTGAACAATCCTACCCTCATCGTGAACCGTCTGCGTATTGACCTGGTAAAACGCGGCGAAATGATGAACATTGAAGATGTAACAGAGATCCTTGCCGTTGATATTCTGGGCGTGGTTCCCGATGACGAAACCATCGTTATCGCAACCAACAAAGGGGAACCTGCTGTCAGCAGTGAAGAATCCCGCGCAGGACAGGCTTACCGCAACATCGTACGCCGCATCATGGGTGAAGATGTACCTCTGATGACCTTCGAGGAAGAACCGGAAACATTTATGGACAAGCTGAAAAAGCTGTTCCGCCGTTAACCCCCAGGTTTGGAAAGGAGTGTCACGATGGATTTCTTTAGCTTTTTTAAGAAAAAATCCGCACCGCCTTCTGGCAGTGTGGCAAAAGACAGACTGAAACTGGTGCTGGTACACGACCGCGTCAACTGCTCCTCTCAGGTACTGGAAATGCTCAAAACAGACATCATCAAAGTTATCTCCAACTATATGGAAATCGACGATGAAGAACTGGATATCCAGATCACCCAGACCGAATCTGATGACAAGAACGGTACCGTTCCTGTACTGTATGCCAATATTCCCATTAAGAGCATGCGCAAAGTCAACCAGGACTAATTGAAACAAACACAAAAAAACAAAGCCGGGGAACCTGAGCCAGACTCATGCTTCAACCGGCTTTGCTGTATTATAAAACCAACCTCTGGAGGTAGCCTATGCAAAGCAAAAAATGGCTCCAAAACCTGGATTGGTATCTCATCGGCGCCGTATGCATCCTTGCCGTTTTCGGCATCATCTGCATCGCCAGCGCCCTGCACTTCAATCTGGGAGAAGGAACTTCCGAAGTCTATAAGCAGATCGTCTTTTTCATCATCGG
>UMEM01010904.1_pt1 | contig 21187 bp, 17 predicted proteins | sample 1964761 | NCBI WGS metagenome assembly UMEM01 (sample SAMEA4836021, study PRJEB28245) | human gut metagenome | biome: gut microbiome; material: fecal sample | place: Denmark | collected 2008 | reverse complement strand
GGCGGTCTGCCTGCGGTATTTGACGCGTATACCGTAGAAGAAGTGGTGGATAATGGCAGAACCAGTACTACAAAGACATATAATACCTACCATAATAAAGTACAGGCGGAAGGATCAGATTATGCTGTGGATATAACGGCACAGAATATTACACTGCCCAGCGGGGCTACACTGGAATTTCTGCCTATTACAGCCGTTTATGATAACGCTAATGATAACAGTGTTGTGACGATGCTCACCTATGGCGATGTGGAAGTGTTATTTACGGGAGATCTGTCCGCGGATGTGGCAGATGCTAACAGTGGTTTGTTTTCCGATGTGGAAGTGCTGAAAGCAGGGCATCATGGTTCCAGAACCTCTGTCAGCAGTCAGTTCCTCCAGACAACGAAACCTGAATATGTAGTCATTTCCGCTGGTCTTGATAATTCTTATGGCCATCCCCATAAAGAAGCACTGTCTGCTTATCTAAATACAGGCGCGGATGTTTATGGAACATTCCGTTCCGGTGACATTGTCATGACCACAGATGGACAGAAGATTTCTTTTAATACCACAGATAAATTGACACTTTCTGATGTGGGAGCGAAATCCAAAGGGACAACTCCTGTACAGAAACCGGTTACACAGCCAGAGCAGCCTTCAAAGCCAGTGGCGGAAACAACGGTAACTTATGTAGGAAATAAAAATTCAAAAGTATTTCATCGTGCTTCCTGTTCCTCCGTTTCTCAAATGAAAGACAGCAATAAAGTGTCTTTAAGCAGTCGGGACGCTGCCATTTCTCAGGGATATCGTCCCTGTGAAAATTGTCAGCCATAATAGATATAGAAGAAAGCCGGGCTTTAAGGGCATCTTCATAAGAAAACAAAGAAAGCTGAAATCCTTATAACGCAAAGGATTCCAGCTTTCTTATTTTTACGAAAGTTTTACCTGTAATGTTTTCGTATGAAGACAGCCGCAGCAATTCCCCTTAAGAAATCAAGAAAAACAATGTTTTCTTAAGGGAATTCTGTTTGCCAGCTTTTTTAATTGCCTTTGCTGCTCAAAGGATTGCTGCGTTCTTCCCAAAAGATGTTGTTGTCCGGTTCCGCTTTGCCGCTGTCACTATAATGGGCATTTTGGCGGATCTGGTATAAATCATTGCCGGAAACCGTGTCCTTGGGTGTTTTTTTGTGTTGTTGATATCTCTTTTTTGTCATGTTTATCACCTCTTTTTATATTGTTTGCGAGGGTTTCTTTTTTTATCAAGGAAAGTGTTTGGAATTTTTCAGCAAAAAAAGAACATAAAATGTTTAAGCTTTGTTTATGTCATGTTCATATTTTGTTCAAAATAGTAGAATATACTAATTACAACAGAGAAAATAAAGAAAGCAAAAAGCAATTCAGATATAACAGGAGGAATGAAATATGTATAATCCAAATGAAGATAAAAGAGAAAATGATAACAACATGGAGCCTATCCATGGACACGGTGAAAATGAACGTGAAGAAAAGGTATTCAGCGAAAACGAATCCCATGTACAGGAATCCAGAGAATTGGAACAGAATGTAACAGCGGAGGATGCAAAGGCAGAAGAAGTAAAAAATGAACAGCCCCAACAGACATATCACAGTGAAACACTGCGGGACTACACACCGGAAGATGCACAGCCTATGTGCTTTGAATCCGAAGCGGCGGAAAAGACAGGCAGCGCAGGAAATGCGCATCAGGAATCTGTCAGAGAAGAAAGAACAGAAGAATCTGTTCATGCAGCTGGCCCTAGAGAAGAACGCAGAAAACAGGAAAAAAATAAAAATTGCTATGCGGAACATGTGAAAAAACACAGCAAGAAGAAAAACAGCGGCTGGGCAAAACTTATCGCAGGTTGCTTAATCATTGGCTTGGCAGGCGGTACAGGTATTGGTGCCGGCTATGGTGTAGTAGAACAGTATTACCAAAATGCAGGTGGCAGTACAATGACATCCAGCGGAACTGTGAATGTAGAAAAGACAGCAACGGGAACAGGTATGTCCACCATTGATGTGGTGCGTGCCGTAAAACCTTCCGTTGTCAGCATCACCACAAAAATTGAAGGTGTAACTTCTTACTATGGTGCTTTTAGTGTGCCTTATGAAGGCGAAGGCGCCGGAAGTGGTGTTATCTTCTATTCCGATGATGAAAAAATTGCTATCGTAACAAATAACCATGTTATTGAAGATGCCACAGAAGTATATGCTACCATCAACGATACAACCAGTGTGCAGGCGAAAGTCGTTGGCACAAAGAGCGACTCTGATCTGGCTGTACTGACCATCTCCTGGGATGATCTGAGAGCGGCTGGCATTGATGAAGTAACAGTGGCAACATTTGGTGATTCCGATAGTCTGGAAGTTGGCGAAAGTGTCATTGCCATCGGGAATGCCATGGGCTTGGGCCTTTCTGCAACAGATGGTATTGTCAGTGTGAAAAATCAGACCATCAGTGTGGATAACAATACACTGAATGTAATCCAGACAAGTGCTGCCATCAACAGCGGTAACAGCGGCGGCGCCCTGGTAAACAGCCGTGGCGAGGTAGTTGGTATCAATACAGCAAAATATAATTCTTCCATGGCAGAAGGTATGGGCTATGCAATTCCAAGCAATGAGGTTATTTCCGTAGCACAGGATCTGCTGGAAGACGGTACGGTAACAACACCTTATATTGGCATCATGGGTACAAGTATCACTTCTGAAAATGCATCTTTGTATAAACTGCCAGTGGGCGCACTGATTGTAGAAGTAACAGAAGGTGGCCCTGCGGCCAAAGCAGGTATCCAGGCAGGGGATATCATCACAGAATTCAATGGAAAAACAGTCATGGATATGGACTCCTTATCTGAACTGGTAAAAGAAACAGAAATTGGCCAGACAGTTTCTGTGCATATCATCCGCAATGGTGAAAAGGCCATGGATGTGCAGCTGACCGTTCAGGACAAAAACGCATAAAGCTTTTTCGAGGCTTTTCATATAGATAAAAGGGCAGGTGTAAACGCATCTGCCCTTTGTGGTTTTGTGAAAAACGGCGGAATTTTTATAAAAATAAAAGACAGAAAATAGGCAGTGCCCTTTACCCGAGAGACAAAATGTATTATAATAAAACGATGCAATAGAGTAAAAAAGAAAAAGGAGGATACCAATGCAAAGAGGCTCCTCGGGAAATAAAACCAGAAAAAAGAAAAAGCGTCCCAATGGGCCGCCGCAAGGAAGGGCGCAAAGGGATAATGTATATGAGTTAAACCGCATCCGGCAGAAGCGGGAAAGTGAATATCGTTATTATGGACGAACACAGCCCCAGCCAGCGCCACGGGTGCATCAAAGACCAGTGCAGCCGAAAAAGGCGCAGCATAAAACAGCACAGCCGAAGAAACCGTCCAAAGCAACTGTGAAGCGCCGTAGAAATTATGCGGGACGAATCTTGCCGTTGTTTGTCTTTGGTGTCATTGCCCTGTACTTGGTAGCACAGCTGATGATGATGGCGGTGAAAAAGCCGGAAACCAATGTGGAAACGGTGACTTATGGCACCATTGACACACCGGTAAGCAGACAGGGTATTATTGTGCGTGACGAATATGTGGTCAAGAGTGATCGCGCAGGAACGCCTTTCTACGAGTATTCAGAAGGGGATTATGTTTCCAAATCTTCTGTGGTATGTCAGGTAAAAGACACTGCTTCTACGGATGTGCTGGAAAAGAAATTGCAGTCCATTGACAAAGATATTCTGGAAACACAGAAAAGCCGCAGCGATCTGTCGGCATTTTCTGAGGATATTACACGCATAGAAAATAATATGGGAAATACTGTGGAAATGTTTGGCAGCAGATCTATGAAAACAGACGCTTCCTATTTATATTCCATGCGTACACAGCTTGACAGCTATATGATGCAGAGAAATGAAATCTGGCTGTCAGAAGATGTGGAGAGCCTTTCTCAGCTCAGTGAAGAACGCAGTTCCTATGAACAGCAGCTTTCTCAAAGCATGAGTTCCGTAACGGCACCGGAAAGCGGCGTTGTAGCGTTCAGTTATGATGGGTTGGAAGAGACATTGAAACCGGATGCTTTGGAAGAAATTACTGTTGGTCAGCTTAGTGGAAGCGAAAAAATGACTTACATTTCCAAAGTGAATAACGTAAAAGAAGGAGATCCGCTGTTCCGTATTGTCAGAAGCAATCAATGGTATATCGTATCTAATTTCCCGGCAAATGAAGTGCTGGATTGGAAAGCAGGCGATACCAAAAAGCTGAACTTGATTAGTGAGGACAGCACAACGGCAGTGTCCGCAACCATTCATTCCATCACGCCGGGTGAGACAGAAACAAAGGTTGTATTCTCTTGCTTTACATATATGGATGAATTTATGGACAGCCGTACCATTTCGTTCAGTCTGGAAAGTGAAACAGTACAAGGACTGAAAATTCCCAATAATGCTATCGTTGAAAAATCTCTGCTGAAAATTCCTTTGGATTGCCTGACGGAAAGCGGCGGCAACCAGGGGGTTCTGCTGGTCAATGGGGAAAATTCCAAGTTCATTGCAACGACCATCATCAGCAGCGATGATTCTTATGCATATCTGGCACAGTCAGACCGGACATTGAAGCTGGGAGATGTGATCCTCCAGGGAACAGGAGAAACCGCTGGACAGTATACTGTGGCGGAAGTAGAAACGATGCCAGGTGTATATGTGGCAAACAGTTCCATGGCAAAATTTGTGCCCATCACAATTTTGGAGCAGAATCAGGAATATGCCATCGTAAGATCTAACAGCAGTTATGGTCTTCAGGTGTATGATACCATCGTATCTGATGCGAAAAATATTACAGAGGGACAATCCATTTATTGATAAAAAGGAGATGCACAAAATGGGAACGATACAGCAAAATATTGCAGAAGTAGAAAAGCGGGTGGCTGACGCTGCCGCCCGTGCAGGCAGAAAACGGGAAGATGTCCTGCTGCTGGCTGTCAGCAAGACAAAACCTGTGGAACTTATAAAGGAAGCCGTTGCCTGCGGACTGACTTCTTTGGGTGAAAATAAAGTACAGGAGATTATGGAAAAATATGAACCCATGGGCTCTGGCGTTCATTGGCATTTAATTGGACATTTGCAGACAAATAAGGTAAAATATATCATTGACAAGGTAGACATGATTCATTCTGTGGAAAGCCTGCGTCTGGCAGAAGAGATCAATAAACGGGCAGCAGCCAAAGATCTTGTGATGGATATTCTGGTGGAAGTCAATATGGCTGATGAAGAAAGCAAATTTGGCGTAAAACCGGAAGAAGTAGAGGCGTTTTTGCACGATCTGTCACAGCTTCCCAACATTCGTGTCAGAGGGCTTATGACAGTTGCGCCTTTTGTAGAAAATCCTGAAGAAAATAGGGTATATTTCCGTAAAATGCGAGAATTACTGGTTGACATGAACGGCAAAAAAATTGATAATATAAACATGGATATGCTTTCCATGGGGATGACTGGTGACTATGAAGTAGCCATTGAAGAAGGTGCGACCATCGTCAGAGTGGGTACCGGCATTTTTGGCGAAAGATTCTACCCCAACAAGGCTTAAGCAAGAAAAGAAATCTAGGAGGATAAGAAAGTGGCAAAGTTTATTAATAAAATGAAAGATTTGATGTTTGGTGAATACGAAGACGATGAAGATTACTATGAAGATGATTATGAATATGAAGCTCCTGTAAGCAGCAGCTATGGTCTTCGTGACGTCAGCCGCGAATCCGATTACAGCACCACATCTGCGCCTCGCAAAACAACAAGAAACAATCCGCAGGTTTACAGCATCAACACAAACGTTCAGATGCAGGTAGTGATTATCAAACCGGAATGTTATGAGGATGCACAGGAAATTTGTGATCAGATCAAGACCAAAAAACCTGTTGTGGTAAATCTGGAAAAAGTAGAATACCCTGTTGCACAGAGAATCATGGACTTCCTGAGTGGTACCTGTTACTCTCTGGAAGGCTCTATTCAGCGTGTAGCAAATAATATTTTTGTCATTGCTCCTGAAAATGTAGATATCAGCGGCGATTTCAAGGAAGAACTGAAAACAAAAGGTGTCATTCTTCCCTGGATGAGCAGTGGCAGATAAGGAAGGAAGAATCATTTGACGAGTTTACAAGCATTGTTCATACAAGCCATTGATGTTTTTTTCCATGTCATTGAATGGCTGATTTTTATTCGGATTTTATTATCCTGGATTCCCATGTTTGGATATAGCAATCCTTTGGGACGCCTCATTTACAATCTGACAGAACCCATTCTGGGGCCTTGTCGCAGTATGCTGGAAAAATCTCCATTGGGCGGCGGCATGATGCTGGACTTTTCTCCCATCATCGCACTGATCCTGATGGTACTGGTAAAACAGTTGTTGATGGGTCTGGTGCTTCTGTTCTGATGGAACGAGGTGACGGATGTGAATAAACAAGCGTTATTACAAGGAATGACACAGCCTGAGGAAAGACTTTTGTTTGCGAAAGTGCTGGATCAGGCTGCTTTCAGTTATAAGCGCCATACACCGACGTTTACGGATTTCCTAGACATGGCAAAAAGTGGGAAGTTTCTGGAAAAACTCCGTTCCCTTTCAGACTTAAATGTAGTCGCTTTTGGCGGCACAGAGGACTGTGAGCGGCGCATGATTGGTTTTGCGCCGGATTATATGGAGCTGGAAGGAAAAGATTTTCCCATTTGTGCCTTGCGTATCACAAAGCATAAAAAATTTGGTCAGACAGACCTGAGCCATCGGGATTATCTGGGCTCTATTTTGGGTCTTGGTATTGACCGGGGAAAAGTTGGGGATATTTTCGTATCTGAAGAACAGACCCTTTGCTTTGTATCAGAGGAAATCGCGGATTACATTCTGGTGAATCTGGAAAAAGTATCCCGTACGCCTGTGCAGGTGGAAAAAACAGATTTGTCGGAAATTGAGGCAAAAAAAGAAATTGAAGTTCGCAGGCTGACAGTGGCTTCCGTGCGGCTGGACGCTGTGGCGGGAGGTGTGCTTCATCTTTCCCGGGGAAAAGTGCGGGCACTCATCGCTGGGGAAAAAGCCAATGTGAACTGGAATGTGACAACAAATCCTTCTCTTTTGTTAAAGGAAGGGGATATGGTTTCTGTTCGGGGATTTGGGCGGTTCCGCCTGCTTTCCATCGGCGGAAAAAACAAAAAGGACAGAACCGGCATAGAGGTAGGCGTATATATTTAAGGAGGTTTTTTTGTGGTTACACCCAACGATATTGCAACAAAGGATTTCAAAAAAGTAGCCGTTGGCTATTCTCCCGAAGAAGTAGATACTTTTTTGGATGATATTTATGAAGATTACGAAAAACTCTATAACGAAAGTCTTCAGTCCAAAACAAAAACAGAAGTGGTTCAGGAAGATACAGACCGCTTGCGGAATCTGGAAAAAACACTGGAACGCACACTGAGCCTGGCAGAAGCTGCTGCGGAAGAAACCAAAGAAGCTGCAAAAGCGGAAGCGGAACAGATTATTGATAAGGCAAAGTTGGAACGTGATGAAATCCTCTCTGCTGCAAGAACAAAGGTGTACGAACTGGAACAGGAGATTGCTGCGCTGCAGAATCGTTATGAACTCATGCGTGCCCGCGTAAAACTGCTGTTGTATGCGGAAATCGAACTGTTGGACAAAAATGAAATCCTGGCAGAAAAAGATGCTGCCAAAGCAGCTGATAAAGAAGCTGCACACAAAGAAGCGACTCATAAATAAGTATGGAATGAAAACGGCTGTAACGAGGTGCCTGCGATGCGGGTGCCTTGCTGCGGCTGCTTTTGTTATGTAGAAATGAAAAAACGGGAACATTTTTCCCGGAAAGGCAGGAAGATTTGAAATGTGGATCATAGCTATCATTGCAGCGGCGGTATTGGTGGGGATCGACCAGCTGACGAAATATCTGGCATTGGTGAACCTGAAGCCCATCGGTTCCACTACTGTGGTGGATGGATTTCTGGATCTGACCTTTGTGGAAAACAGAGGAGTAGCCTTTGGTATGTTTTCCGGTAAGAAATGGTTTATTCTGCTGCTGACACTTTGTATTGTGGCTTTTCTGGTTTATTATTTTGTGAAAATGCCCCGTACGAAAGAATATCAGTGGGTACGCTGCGCTATGGTGCTGGTTTTGGCTGGTGCCGTAGGCAATATGCTTGACCGTGTATTCCGCGGATATGTGGTTGACTTTTTTGAATTTACATTCTTCAGCTGGCCCGTATTCAATGTGGCTGATATTTACGTTGTGGTGGGTGTCATTGTTTTGGCAGCACTCATTTTGTTTGTCATCAAAGAAGAACCTAAGTTAGAAAAGAAAAAGGACGAGAAATAATGGAATATTTTACATTTGCGGCAGAAAAAGAAGACGTTGGCACCAGATTGGATGTGTTTCTGGCTGAGAATATGGAAGACCTTTCTCGCAGTGCTGTACAGAAACTGGTGGAAGGCGGACATATCCAGCTCAATGGCGGCAGCGTGAAATCCAATTATAAATTGCGTGAAAAAGACGTGATTGATGTGGAAGTGCCGGAAGCAAAAGAAATTGAAATTTTGCCGGAGGATATTCCGCTGGATATCCTTTATGAAGATGCGGACGTGATTGTGGTAAATAAACCCCAGGGGATGGTTGTCCATCCTGCACCGGGGCATTATACAGGCACATTGGTCAATGCTTTGATGTATCACTGCGGAAGTGAGCTTTCTGGCATCAATGGGGAAAAACGCCCCGGCATTGTGCACCGTATCGACAGAGATACCTCTGGGGTATTGATGGTGGCAAAAAACAACGCTGCACATCAGGCTTTGGCGGCACAGCTGGCAGAGCACAGCATCACAAGAAAATATAATGCCATTGTATTCAATGGTTTTAAAGAGGAAGAGGGCACCGTTGACCAGCCTATTGGCAGAAATCCTTTGGATCGCAAAAAAATGGCGGTAACTCAAAAACATAGCCGCCATGCAGTGACCCACTATCGGGTATTGCAGCGCATGGGGAATTTTACTCTCATCGAAGCACAGCTGGAAACAGGCAGAACCCATCAGATTCGTGTACATATGACATATATTGGGCATCCCTTGCTGGGGGATCTGGTGTATGGGCCTAAAAAACAGCCCTTTGCTTTGCAGGGACAGGTACTGCATGCAAGGGTTCTGGGATTTGTCCATCCCACAACAGGAGAGTACATGGAATTTGAGGCGCCCCTTCCAGAATATTTTCAGAAATTGATGGAACGTTTGGAGGGCTGACAGGAGGCGAAACAAATGGCATTGCATCGGAAAGACTTTTTCGGACTGCGGGATTTAACGGCAGATGATATCCGCTATATCCTCAGTACGGCAGAAACCATGAAATATATTTTGAACCAGAAAAATAAGAAGGCACCCCATTTGCAGGGAAAGTCTGTCATTATTTTATTCTATGAACAGAGTGCCCGTGCGAAACTGTCCTATGAATTGGCAGCACAGCATTTGAGCGCCAATGTGGTAGATATGACCAATTCCGCCCATTCCATGGAACGGGAAAGCCTGCAGGATATGGGTCAGCTGGTAGACCAGATGGGTGCAGACTTCATCATTCTGCGTCATCCAATGGCAGGCGCAGCCCGCTTGCTGGCAGAGTGCGTTGAGGCGTCTGTTATCAATGCCGGAGATGGTTACAACGAAAATCCCGGGCAGTCTTTACTGGATTTACTGACCATCAAAGAACGCAAAGGCAGTTTTGAAGGTCTGAAAGTTGCTATCATTGGTGACTTGCTCCATAGTCGTGTAGCAAAAAGCAATATCTGGGGATTGACGAAACTTGGTGCAGAAGTCTGTGTATCTGGGCCGCCGACATTTCTTTTGCCGGGTATCGAAAAATTTGGTGTGCAGGTGCATTATGATGTGCGGGAAGCAGTAAATCAGGCAGATGTTATCCTGACAACCCGTATGCGTATGGAAGCCCAGGATAAAACATTCCTGCCTTCTCTGGATGAATATAAGCGGTTCTTCCGTATTGACCATAATCTACTGCGTTATGCCAAAGAAGATGCTATTGTCATGCATCCCGGCCCTATTCAGCGGGGGATTGAGATTTCTGACGGCGTTATCGATAGCCCTCAGTGTATCATCAATGACCAGATTGCCAACAGTGTAGCGGTGCGTATGGCTATGTTCTATATTCTGTCACAGATGGGAGGCGCTTTGGCATGAAAACCATTCTGAAAAATTGTAAACTCATTACACCGCCTTTTTCTGAAGAAAAACTGTATGATATTTTCATTGAAGGCGGGCTCATTGCGGATATTGGTGAAAACCTTCATGTAGAAGATGCAAAAGAACTGGATTTGGACGGTCATGTGGTATTGCCCGGTTTTATTGACATGCATTGTAATATTTGTGAACCAGGGTTTGAAAATATCGAAGATATTTCCACCGTTTCCCGCAGTGCCGCAAGAGGCGGTTTTACATCCATTACCTGTGAACCTAATACAAAACCAGTGATTGATAATAAAACCGTTGTGGAATACATCATTTCCAAATCCAAAGCGCAGGCTTCTGTAAATATTTATCCTTATGGCAGTATGTCCATGGGATGCGAAGGAACAGCCATTGCGGAAATCGGTGAAATGTACGAAGCTGGCGTGGTTGCCATCTCTGATGGCGACGAATTTATTGATAGCGCGGCACTTATGCGGAACGTTATGCGTTACAGCCGCATGTTTGATTTGCCTATTATGACCCATTGTGAAGACCGGAGCCTTTCAGGCAAAGGGGTTATGAATGAAGGTTATACGGCAAGTTGTCTGGGTCTGTCTGGTATGCCCAGAGAAGCAGAGGAACTCCAAGTGGCAAGAAATATTTTGCTGGCGGAGATCACAGGTGCCAGACTGCATATTGCCCATGTGAGCACAGGCGGTTCTGTGCGCATGGTTAGGGATGCGAAAAAACGTGGTTTGCAGGTGACCTGCGAAACTTGTCCTCATTATTTTGCGCTGACAGAAGAAGCGGTAGAGGATTATAATACATTCGCGAAAGTCAATCCGCCTTTGAGAACACAAGAAGATGTGGAAGCTATTCTGGAAGGTATTGCCGATGGTACCATTGATGCCATTGCCTCTGGACATAGCCCTACAAGTCGGACAGATAAAGATAAAGAATTCGGCAATGCGGCATATGGCATTTCTGCGCTAGAAACAGCTTTTTCCATCAGTTTTACCAGACTGGTGGAAACGGGCATCATTTCTCTGGCACGTCTGGTGGAACTTATGTCCAAAAAACCGGCAGAAATTTTGAAGCTGGAGCAGAAAGGCGAGATTGCTGTTGGCAAAGACGCCGATCTGATCGTCATTGAAACAAAAGGTACCCAGATCATTGAGCCGGAACTTTTTGCGTCAAAAGCAAAATTTTCTCCTTTTGCGGGACAGGAAGTCAAAGGCAGAGTGGTTTATACCATCGTTGGCGGAAAAATTGTATCGTAAGGCTTTTGTGAAGAAAGCCAAAAACGAGGTGTAACATGTATTTAAAAAGATTGGATTTACAGGGTTTTAAATCTTTCCCTGAAAAAGTCAAACTGGAATTTAATCCGGGTATTACGGCAGTGGTAGGCCCTAACGGCAGCGGTAAGAGCAATGTTTCCGACGCTGTTCGTTGGGTTCTTGGGGAACAGCGTGCAAAAAGCCTCCGTGGGGATAAAATGGAGGATGTTATTTTTGCCGGTACCGAAAGCCGCAAACCCCAGGGTTTTGCGGAAGTTACCATTGTCATTGACAATCAGGATGGGCGTATGCCAGTGGAGTTTACGGAAGTGCAGGTAACCCGTCGGGTGTTTCGTTCCGGTGAAAGTGAATACCGCATTAACGGCGCTGCCTGTCGTCTGAAAGATATTCAGGAACTGTTTATGGATACAGGTGTTGGCAGAGAAGGATATTCCATCGTTGGGCAGGGCAGAATTGATGAGATTCTCAATGCCAAAGGGGAAGAACGCCGGCGAATTTTCGAGGAAGCCACAGGGATTGTCAAGTATAAGACCCGTAAAATAGAAGCAACCAATAAACTGGAAAAAGAACAGCAGAACCTGCTCCGTGTGGAAGACATCATTTCGGAGCTGGAGGGACAGCTTGCGCCGTTGGAAGAACAGAGCGAAACGGCAAGACAGTTCCTTTCTCTGCGGGAACAGCTGAAACAGGCGGAAATTGCTATGTTCTGCACAGAAGCGGAGCAGATGGAGCAGGAGTTTGACCGCTTGACAGAGCAAATGGCGTTGGCTGCGGAACAACAGGCAACAGCCCAGGAAGAAGGCAATGCTGCCAAAGCGCAGATTGCTGAAAAGAAACGACAGAACGAAGAGAAAAATGCTGCTTTGCAGACATTGAACGATACTATCGCACAGGTAAAGGCAGATATTGAAAAAACAGAAGGGCGCATTCGTTTGGCGGAAGAGCAGAGCCAGAACGATGCTGCAAACCTGACTCGTATGGAAAAAGAAGTCGCCGCAAAAGAGAAGCAGCAGGCGGAAAAACAGCAGGAAACAGAAGTTTGCCGCAGCCGCATCACAGCCCTGAAAATGACTATGGATCGGGAACAGGAACAGCTGGATACCCTGGAAGCATCTTATGAAAACCTGAGCAGTACATTGCAGCTGCATGAAAGCCGTGCGGAAAGCTTTAAGGACGAAATTTTTGAGCAGATTCGTATTGGTACAGAAGCCAAAGGGGAAATTGCCAAACGAGAGGCTATGATGGAGCAGTTCTCCAGCAGGAGAGAGCAGCTGGAAACGGAAATTGCCCATACCCAGAGCCGTTTGGAACATCAGGAAGTTCATCAAAAAGTGCTGGAGAAGAAGGCACAGGAACAGCAGGAAACAGCAGATTTTCTGGAACAGGAACTGGATGCTCTGGAGCAGGACAGCCGTCATGCATTAGAAACCAAAGCCAAGGCAGAACGTGCGCTGGCACAGCAGGAAAGAGTGGTTTCTGAGAAAAAGTCCCGTTTGCGTTTGCTGTCTGAATTGGAGCGGGAGCACGAAGGTTTTTACAACAGCGTTAAAAGCCTTTTGAATCTGCCTGACCAGAAAGAGCGTGGTATCTGCGGTGCCGTTGGGCAACTTTTGCAGGTGGAAGAAGCCTATGAAACCGCCATTGAAGCGGCGTTGGGCGGTGCTATGCAGAACGTTGTCACCAAGACAGAAGAAGATGCCAAAAATGCTATCCAGTATCTGAAACAGCGCCGTTTGGGACGTGCAACCTTCTTGCCTATCACAGCGGTGAAGGGCAGAGGTTTGGAAGGTCGTCCTGCTATTTTGGAAGAACGGGGTGTCATTGGCACAGCAGATACGCTGGTGACTTTTGCGGAAGAATACCACGGTATCATGACCTATCTGCTGGGGAGAATCCTTATTGTGGAAAATCTGGATGAGGCCGTAAGATTAGCGAAGAAATATCGCCATCAGTATAAGATGGTAACCCTGGAAGGGGATATCATGAATCCCGGCGGTGCCATGACCGGCGGTTCTCAGGCAAAGAAAACAACCAATATCTTTGGCAGAACCAGAGAAATCCATACTTTGCAGAAAGAATTGGAAGATGCAGGCAAACAGACCGCATCTCTGGAAGAAGCTTTGCAGCTTGCGGAAGAAGATTTGCAGGAAATCGCAGAGCAGATTATGGAAAAGAAACTGGAACTGCAAAAGCTGACAGTGACCATCCAGACAGGCAAAGGCGAAATGGCGAAAATGGAAAGCGAAATCGCCGAAACCAATTCCCGTTTGAAATTGCTGGAACTGGAAGAAAGACAGCTTGCAGACCAGTTGTCGCGGGCTGAAGGGGATATTGCAAAGAGCAAAGAAACCTTGGCGCAAAGTGAAGCTGCTATGGCACAAGCAAATGAATCCTTGTCCGCTTTCCAGGAAAATCTGGCAGAGGAAAAAGAACAGCGGGATCACCTGATGGAAGAAATCACTCAGGTGAAAATTCGTATTTCCAATAGCGGACAGCAGATTTATGCAGCAGAAGAAACGGTACTGCGCTTGCAGCAGGAAGCAGAAAATCTGCAAAAAGAAACCCGTCAGCTCCATCAGCAAATGGAGCTTTTGAGAGAAAGCGGCGATAAACGGGGAGAAACTCAGGAAGCCCTTCATGCGGAACGGGAAAAACTGGAACAGCAGGAAGAAACTCTGCGCCAGCAGTTGGAGGCAACCAATGCCCTCATTGCCTCCCTGACAGCAGATACGGCAGAACTGGAGGAAGCTGTTCAGACAGCGGCTGATACAGCCACCAAGCTGGAAAATGAACTGTTCCGTATTGAAACGAAACAGGAAAAGATCAATGAAGAAAAACAGCGCATCTTTGACCGTATGTGGGAAGAATATGAAATCACCATTGGTGCGGCAAAAGAAGCATCTAAAGAAGAAAAACGACCTTATGGTGAATTAAAACGCTTATCCAAAGAATGGAAAAATGATATGCGTGCCCTTGGGAATGTCAATGTAGGCGCCATCGACCAGTATCGGGAAGTGAAAGAGCGTTTTGACTTTTTGACAAATCAGAGAGCGGATATTCTGGAAGCGGAAGAAAAACTCCGCCAGATTATCGCAGAATTGACAGAGCTCATGGAAAAACAGTTCCGGGAACAGTTTGCGGTGATTTCCAAGAACTTCAGCGAAGTATTCCAGGAAATGTTCGGCGGCGGGAAAGCTTATCTGAAACTTTCTGATGATGCCAACGCCTTGGAATCATCCATTGATATTGTGGCACAGCCGCCCGGCAAAAGTTTGCAGAATATGCAGCTGCTTTCCGGTGGGGAACGTGCGTTAACTGCCATTGCCATTTTGTTTTCCATTTTGAAAATGAAGCCGTCACCTTTCTGTATTCTGGACGAAATCGAGGCGGCGCTGGACGATGCCAATGTCAGACGCTATGCCCAGTATTTGACACGGTTTTCCAAGGAAACCCAGTTTATTGTCATTACCCATCGTAAGGGTACCATGGAATATGCTGATGTCATGTACGGTGTCACCATGCAGGAAAAAGGTGTTTCAAAATTGATTTCTGTGGACTTTTCTAAAGCACAGGAAGATGTAGTTTAATTTGAGGTGAAAATATGGGATTTTTTGATTTTTTGAAGAAAAAACCGCAGGAACAGCCTGTGGTGGAACAGACAGAAGAAAAAGATGTAGTGGAGATTGCCGGCATTGAGGTAAACACCACTCCAGAAAAAGAAGAAGACATTGTACTTAATGTCAATGAAAATCTGGGAACCACAACCGCAATCAATCAGGCAGTCCATGAGGTGATGGACGAAGAAGAAATTGAGTTCCACGAAAAAGCCGGCGGCACACTGTATCAGGAAAATGATGATATTGCCGCTGCGGAAGAAGAACCCGAAGTGGAAATCGAACTGACCACAGAAGAAACTGTTGTACCGGAAGATGCGGAAGCTTTCACAGAAGAACTGACAGAGCTGGTGGAAGAAGGTCTGGAAGCGGCAGCGGAAAGCGAAAGAGAATTGCAGGTGGAAACTGCTGAAGAAAAATTTGTGGAAGAAACTGACACGGAAGGTCAGCAGTTTGTGGAAGAACTGGCTGATTTTGTGGCAGAAGAATTGGAAGCGGAACAGGAAGAAGAAGCTGTGGAAGAAACAGCAGCTGAACCTGAAGCTGTTCCCGAAGAAGCTCCTGTACAGGAACCTGTGAAAGAGAAAAAAGGCTTTTTTGCCCGTCTGAAAGAAGGTCTGGATAAAACCAGAAAGAATATTCTGGGCGGTGTAGACACCGTTCTGGGCAGCTTTACCAAGATTGATGAGGATTTGTTTGAAGAACTGGAAGAAGCTCTCATTATGGCGGATATGGGCGTACAGACTACCATGGACATCGTGGAAAACCTGCGTCAGCGCGTGAAAAAAGAACGTGCCACAGACCCTGCGGTTATCAAAGATATGCTCATTGATGAAATTACAGCGATTTTGCAGGATGGGGTAGAGGAAGAAGAAAATCTGCCATCTCCCACTGTGATGCTGGTCATCGGTGTCAATGGTGTTGGTAAGACCACAACCATCGGCAAACTTTCTCATAACTTCAAAAACGAAGGAAAATCTGTATTGCTGGCAGCAGCGGATACTTTCCGTGCGGCAGCCATCGATCAGCTGGAAGTTTGGGGACAGCGTGCCGGTATCGAAGTCATCAAACACGAAGAAAACGCAGACCCTGCGGCTGTTGTCTTTGACGCAGTTCATACGGCAAGAAACCGTAAAACAGACCTGCTTATCTGCGATACAGCGGGACGTCTCCATAACAAAAAGAACCTTATGGAAGAACTGCGGAAAATCTCCCGTGTCATTGAACGGGAATACCCTGCGGCACATAAAGAAACTTATCTGGTACTGGATGCGACCACAGGTCAGAATGCTTTGCAGCAGGCAAAAGTATTCATGGAAGTGGCAGACATCACAGGCATTATTCTGACAAAACTGGATGGTACCGCAAAGGGTGGTATCGTTGTTGCCATTAAGAGTGAACTGAAAATCCCTGTACGCTATATCGGCGTTGGGGAAGGCATCGAAGATTTGCAGAAATTCCACGCAGAAGATTTTGCCAAAGCGTTGTTTGGTGAAGAAGCATAAGAGAGGAAAGAAAAATGGAAGAAAAGAATTTGCAGAATGAAGAAACAACGGTGGTACGCCATCAGGAACCCAAAAAGAATGAAAAACAGCGTCCTGTGCATACCACACCTTATAGTCAGGAAATCCAGAAGCATATGAACAAATGCTTCCCCGGACGCACAGAAAGGGTTTTCTTTGATAAACTGAATGATTATTTGCAGGTAGATATTCATATTCTGGAAGCACCTACAAAACAGGACTTCCATGTACTCTATACCGTTGGTATGAGCGCATTGCCCATGAAACTGCCTGATGAATTTTATCCTGATTATCAGATGCTGGAGAGGGCAGAACTCATTGTCCTGTTGCCTGCGGAATGGCAGCTGCCTGAACCCGCGGAAGGAGAAACATATAACAATACCTTCTGGTGGCCTGTGGATCTGTTGCAGTATCTGGCAAGATTCCCTCATGAATACAAAAGCTGGCTGGGTTGGGGACATACAGTTCCAAACTCCGATAAATATGTATCCTATGACGAAGCAAGTACAAAACTGTGCGGTGTTATGATTTCCGCATTGAACGAAGCCATCAGCATGTTCCATGCGAAAGATGGTACACTCATCAATCTGTACGCGCTGCTGCCTCTGTATAAAGAAGAAATTGATTTCAAACAGCAGGAAGGCGGCGAAGCATTACTGCAGAAGATGGTTGGTATCAATGGCTTTGGTATGATCATTTTCCCTGACAGACCTAATGTATGTCTGGAGGAAGACACAAAAACAGAAGAATAATAAAGCGATACCCCCATTACAAGTTGATCTTTTGGATGGACTTGCAATGGGGTTTTGTTTTGCGAAAAAATAGGGCGGCGTTTATTTTTTTATATTTTGTCTGGAAAATAAGAAAAAAATTTCGGAATATATGAGTGACAATGAAGAAAATAGCATAAAAAAGAAAAACAGAAGAATAATGAAACATACAAATACTTCACGAAAAAATATTATAGTTAATATATGAATTGCATAATATAATTTGATAAATTTTATATAATATAGTAGAATATGCTAAAATATTATGCAAAGGGGAATAGCAATATGAACAAAAAACAAGTTTTGACAAGTGCGGTAGTCATTTCTTTGGCATCAGCGGTTATGGCACCTAGTGCCTATGCATTGAACTGGAAAGATGGTGCGCCTGCAAAGTATCACTTTACTTATGAAGCAGGTACAGAAGGCATCGAGTCTGTTACATGCAGCGATACAAATGGCACAGCATCCTTGGAAACATTGCAGGTAGGGGAAACAACAACTACACAGACAGGTACCATTGTTTGGAGAGACAGCTACACAAACGTGACAACTTTTACCGTAGATGTGGCTCCCGGTTATGAACTGACATCTCTCACTGGGAAAAATGTCGTAGAAAATGATTTTAGAAAAAATGGTAACGGTGACTATGAATTCAGCTTTACAGATAAAGGCGCGGAAGCATGGTGCTTTGGCAAAGATGTTGCCTTTTATCTGGGAGCAGAAAAAATTACATATCACTTTGTAGATGAAAACGGTAACGAAATCGGTGCAGCTAAAGTGGGTGAAAGCATTACACTGAGCGATCCTTCTGACAAAGAAGGCTATACATTTGAAGGCTGGTATCTGAATGGCGAAAAAGTTGAAGGTTCTCTGACAGAGGATATGATTGTTTCCGCAAACGAAGACAATAAAATCAAACTGGAAGCAAAATATTCTGCCAATGAGTATCTGTTGACCATCAACTACTACACCAATAATAATGACGGACAGTATGGTGGTGCTTTGGTAAATACAGAAACCCGTAACGTTGTGTTTGGTACAGAATTGAAAGTAGAAGATCTGGAAACAGATGGCTACAAAGTTGTTGGTGGTCAGGGGATTACCATTGGTACAGAAAATAACGTTGTAAATTTGGTAAAAAGTGAACCCGCGGAAGAAGGTGCCGGCAGACGTGATTACAGCTTCACTTACGCAGATGCCGATGCAGGCATTGAATCTGTGACATGTTCTGTTGATGGTGGTGAAGCGATCACAATTGACAAAAATGAAACTGTAAAAATCGAAACATCTACGAATGTTGTAAAGAAGAGAACTGTTGTCTTCACAGTGAAAGCGACTAATGGTGTTGTGCCTACATTGAGCTGTGATACAGGGGAATCCAACCTGACTGATAATGGTGATGGCACATACAGCTTTACTTTTACACGTTTTGGATACAATAATACGAGTGAAAAAGTGCCCCATGTAAATTTCAGTTTGACAACAAAATAATAGGAACAAAAATGAATTATTAGGGACATCTTCATAAGAAAATAAAGATAGCTGGAATCCTTAGGATAAAAGAGGGTTCCGGCTATCTTTTTTTAGTTGAAATTTTTCTTATGAATACAGTTGTCGCCGTTTCCAATCAGAGATCAACAAAAAGCGATGGTTTCTGAATAGGAATCTGCTTTTGATTCAGGCTTTTTATGCTGATAAAAAGGCATGGGATTTGTAATGATCCCATGCCTTTGAAATTTTTATATAATTCAGAAATTAATATGCTCTGCCCCAGTAAACCATGTGTTTTGCAGGTTTGCCGCAGCATACGCAAACGGAGTCGATTTCTTCCTGTTCGAAAGGAATGCATCTGCTGGTTGCAGCTGTTTTTTCTTTGATGGCATCTTCACATGCCTGATCGCCGCACCACATAGCTTTGATGAAACCAGGTGTTTCGTTGATTTCTTTTTCAAATTCTTCCATGTTGTGTGCAACGTATGTTTTGGAGTCACGGCGTTCTGTTGCTTTCTGCAGCAGGTTTGCCTGAATGTCTTTCAGCAGTTCAGGGATCTTTGTTTCCAGTTCATCCAGAGAAACGACGATCTTTTCGCCTGTGTCACGTCTTGCCAGAACAGCCTGGTTCTTTTCCATATCCTTAGGGCCGATTTCCAGACGCAGAGGCACGCCTTTCATTTCGTATTCGCTGAATTTCCAGCCAGCGGATTTGTCGGAGTCGTCCAGTTTGATGCGGCAGATGGAAGAAAGTCTGTCTTTCAGTTCTCCAGCTTTTTCCAGTACGCCTTCTTTATGCTGGGCGATGGGGATGATAACAACCTGTGTAGGTGCGATCATAGGAGGCAGTACCAGACCGCTGTTGTCGCCGTGTACCATGATGATGGCACCGATCAGTCTGGTGGTCATGCCCCAGCTGGTCTGATGAACATACTGCAGTTTGTTGTCTTTGTCTGTGTACTGGATGCCAAATGCTTTTGCGAAACCATCGCCAAAGTTGTGGCTGGTACCAGACTGAAGTGCTTTACCGTCATGCATCAAGCTTTCAATGGTGAATGTGTGTGCAGCACCTGCGAAACGTTCTTTTTCTGTTTTTTCGCCTTTGATAACAGGAATAGCCAGTACGTCACGGCAGAAATCAGCATATACGTTCAGCATTCTCAGAGTTTCTTCCTGTGCTTCTTCCGCAGTAGCGTGAGCTGTGTGACCTTCCTGCCACAAAAATTCCATAGTACGGAGGAAAGGACGTGTGGTTTTTTCCCAACGTACAACGGAGCACCACTGGTTGTACAGTTTAGGCAGGTCGCGGTAGGACTGGATGATGTTTGCGTAGTGTTCGCAGAACAGTGTTTCGGAAGTAGGGCGAACGCAGATACGTTCTTCCAGTTTTTTGTCGCCGCCGTGGGTTACCCAAGCAACTTCGGGCGCGAAGCCTTCTACATGGTCTTTTTCTTTCTGCAGCAGGCTTTCGGGGATGAACATGGGCATGTATACGTTTTCATGACCTGTTGCTTTGAAGCGTTCATCCAGCTGTTTCTGGATCAGTTCCCAGATTGCGTAGCCATAGGGACGGATGATCATGCAGCCCTTCAGAGAAGAATATTCTGTCAGGTCAGCTTTTTTTACAACGTCCGTATACCACTGGGGGAAATCCAGCTCCATATCGGTGATGGATTCTACAAATTTCTTTTCTTTTGCCATTGGTGTTTCCTCCTCTATGAAAATCTTTCTGTTTTTTCGGATACCAGAGGGACATTTTTCCATAAAAAAAGCCTTCGTCCCCACACAAAGGGACCAAGGTATCATTGGCGGTGCCACCCTCCTTGACAGCGAATGCTGTCCGCTCGAAATCCGTTAACGCCGGAATACGCCGCATTTTCCCTGCGGAGCTTTCGGGGCAGGTTCCAAAAGGTTTGCCAAGGCTCGCATCAACCGCCTGTTTTCTGAAGACAAAGGACTTTTGTACTATTCCCGGTCATAGCCGATATCAGCTATTATCATAAACCGAAATGCCTTGTGCTGTCAAGGAAAAACGAAGGAAAAACGTAAGAATTTTGTAATGACGCTGCAACGCAAATGTGCTACCATAAAAACAGGGACAAGATGTAATAAAAACGGAAAAGGGGGATTTGTATGAAAGGGTTTGCTTTATGTATGGCGGCTGTATTTTTGATGGGAAATACGGTCTATGCAGCAGAGAAAACAGAAATAAAGGAAAAAACAGCAATTCCTGTCCATCAGACGGTTGTTTGGGATGGTACAGAAACCAAAATGCCGGGCTAT
>UMEM01008021.1_pt1 | contig 21423 bp, 15 predicted proteins | sample 1964761 | NCBI WGS metagenome assembly UMEM01 (sample SAMEA4836021, study PRJEB28245) | human gut metagenome | biome: gut microbiome; material: fecal sample | place: Denmark | collected 2008 | reverse complement strand
GAGCCTGCGGGAGGAGAGATTCACGGAAAACCGGGACCTGGTCTCCTCTCCGAGCATCTTATTCTCATAGACAAGATCGCCTTCCATGATGGCCGCCGCCATCACGAAGAAATTGGACGCGGAGATATGAAGCTTTACGCTCTGACCACAGGCGCAGGCCGCCGGAAGAGAGACGGAAAACTTCAGCCGTGCCATTTCCAGACGCAGAAGGATCTTCAGGATCAGAAACAGCGCGAGCTGGAACAGGAAGACATCCAGGGCGAAATACACGCCGTTCCACAAAAAGGCGGCGGCTGTCATCACCATAGCGACTCCGTAGGCGATCCGGATCTTAGTCATGATCCCACCTCTTCGGGGCAGAAGGCGGGTATACCTCCTTCAGGATCCCTTCTAGGACAGACCGCTCGGTGATACCCTGGACACGGGCCTGCGGTTTCAAAATCAGACGGTGCGCGCAGACATCGATAAAGACATCCTGAACGTCCTCAGGAACGACGAAGGAACGTCCCTTTAAGACGGCCTGGGCTTTCGCCATCTGGGTCAGGGCGAGAACACCTCGCGGGCTGATTCCGAGATCCACCATCTGGTTCGTCCTGGTGGCCTCGCAGAGATGCGTAATATAGTAGAGGAGCTCGTCGCTGATCCGGAGCGCGGAGAGGTAGTTCTGGACCTCACTGATATGTTCCGCGGTCACGAGCGGACGGATCTGGTCTAAGGGATCCGCGTATTTTTTCGCCTTTAAGATATTGACCTGATCCTCTGAAGACGGATAGCCAATGGAGAGGCGGACCATAAAGCGGTCGAGCTGGGATTCCGGCAGTGCCTGTGTTCCGGCAGCGCCCATCGGGTTCTGGGTCGCTATGCAGATAAAAGGACTCGGAAGAGGGTGCGTCTCGCCGTCAACGGTGACGGACCGCTCTTCCATGGCCTCCAAAAGCGCCGACTGGGTCTTCGGGGAAGTACGGTTGATCTCATCCGCAAGAAGCAGATTGCACTGGACCGCGCCTTCCCGGTATTCAAATTTGTCTGTCTGACGGTTGTACATCGTAAAACCGGTGATATCGGACGGCAGAGTGTCCGTGGTAAACTGGATCCTCTTGAAATCCAGCGCCAGAGCCCTCGAAAAGGCCAGCGCCAGCGTCGTTTTCCCGACGCCGGGGCAGTCCTCGAGGAGAACGTGGCCGCCGGCGTAGATCGCGGTCAGCACGCGGGCGATCACGTCATCCTTTCCCATAAAGGCTTTTTTCACTTCCTGAACGATAAGTCCGGACTGTTCCAGTATCATATGTTTAATTTTCCTCCTGTGAAGCGGTAGTTTCCTGACCATTGGAGCCAGTGGCTTTCTGGACGTTGGAGCCGGTGGTCTTCTGGACGTTGGAGCCGGTGGCTTTCTGGGCATTGGAATCACTGGCTTTGGATTCCTCGGCTTTCTTTACATATTCCATGATATCCGGGAAAACGACCTCCTGGATCATGCCGTCCGGGACATCTTTGTCCAGATACCAGTAGAATTTCCGGATCCCGCTGTTCAGCGTGCTTGCAGTCTCAGCCTTCGCGCACGCTTCCACGTACTCCTTAAATTCCGGAATATAATCGAAGTCCGGAGTCAACGGAAAAGAACCAGTCGCGTCAAACCAGTCAAAGATATGGTAAAAAGCAACGCCCTTATCCTCCAGAAGATCATTCTCCGAGGCGTATCCCTTAAGATTATATTTCCACTTTTTAAGGTAATTCTCTTCTGTCGCCGCACCCTGCAGCGTTGTCTTTACGGTCGGCGCCCTGTCGGTTGACCTGTCATCCCATCCAAATGAGTAATCAAAACCGTAGGAGAGGGACTCGAGAGTCGGCGCCTCCGGACCGGTAAAGATCACTTCCTTCAGGTTGCTGCAGAAAGAGAACGGAGCGCTTCCGAGTAAGACCAGGTTTGGAGGAAGCGTAATGCGTTCCAGGGAAGAATACCCGAACGCGTAGCTGTTGAGGGTAAAATTATAATAGGACGGGGCAATTACAACGTCATGCAGCTGCGAGCAGCCAGTAAACGCGGAATCGGCAATCTGGAACATATTTCCGAGATAGAGATCACCGGAGATCCCGGAGCCACTGAACGCGTGCGGACCGATATAAAAGATCGTTGAGCCCACGGAATCGTCGATCGTAAGCGTTCCGGTACAGTCAGCCAGTGCGTACGGGGCAAACTGTGTCAGCGATGTACCATCCGGCGGCTCGATCGCGCCGGAAACGTCCTTTGTTGCTCCGATCATATAGGATTCTCCCCAGAATGAATCGATTCCGTAAACAAAGATGCCGGTTTCTCCCTGTTTTAACGTATAGGTATCGCCCCAGATGCTTACATGATTGGAATTGACGGTACTGTCAGATGGGACAAAGCAGGAGACTTCATATGGAAGATCCTGATCGTTGAAGGTGATGTCCATCGAGTTGAAAGCCACAAGCTGAAGGGCACCGTCAGGATCGAAGGCGTCTTCTTCAATTGTGATCTTACCAGTGGTCTCCAGAAGGGTCAGCTGCAGGTTCTCACATCCGGCAAACGCGTTTGAATCGATTATGCTGACTGTGTCAGGGATAGATAACGCGGTAAGGGCCGTGCAGCCGCTGAACGCGTTGCTTCCGATCTCGCCCCAGAGTACAGTTCCGTCGGTCTCTTTTTCGATATCATCAAAGGATGTGATATCCGATGGCGCGTGCAGGAGAATCGAGCCGTTGTCCGAAGTCATATACTTTAAGCCGCTCTCTGTCTCCACGGTTCCCAGCTTCGCGCCCTTTAAAAGCTGCATGGCCGCGTCGCCCAGGACTTCCCTCCAGGCATCCTGGTACAGAGCGAGACTTTCCTCCGGAACGATGACATGGAGTCCTCCGTCCAGCGCTTCCTGAATATCTCCGAAGGTGTTCCCATCGATCTTCGGCGGGATCACAGCGGAAATAAAGACAGATGTCAGGTTTGGCGCGGTCAGGCTGTCAGGCTCAAGCTCCTTCAGATTTTGGCCAAGGAGGAGCTGGTATAATTCTTTGCAGTCAGCCGTCGCGTTTTCCCTTACAACTTCGAGACTTTCGGCAGCGGTAAAGAAACCGGAGTGATCCACGAGGATATATTCCAGGACTTTTCCGCTGTCGGAATAAAGTCCGCCGTCGATCAATGTGAATTCCGGGGTCTGTCCGTCATCTGTGGTCAATGTGAGGTTATTAGAAAGCAGATACTGGTTCCACGCTACAAAATAAGCCGTGTAATAATCCTTTGGAACGACCAATTCTGTGCCATTAAGAAGGGACAGGTCGATCTTTGGCGGAGCCTCAGAAGAAAAGATGATCTTGTTGATCGAATTATTCAGAGGAAGCTCCACATCCGTCACGTTCTCAGGAACGACAAGAGCGTTAAAACGACTCTGCGGGATACCGAGGATCTTTGTACCTTCTTTATTATAAAGGATGCCGTTCTTTACAGAAAAACATGGATTGTCATCCCGGACCTGGTACGCGTCCAGGACAGTATAATATTTCGGATACACCAGGACCGCCGTGTTTGGAAGTATCAGAGTGCCGATATTGCAGATCGAGGTCATACCGGAGAAGTCATCTTTGCCGACTTCCTGAATCCCTTCAGGAACCTCAAGGACATCAAGTCCCTCCGGCGCGGAAGACAGCCGCTGCAGAAAAGCGGCATAGCAGTTATTATCATGGGTCGGATCCCAGCCTGCGGAGGCAGAGACGGTAAGCCCGTCCGGGACAGGAACACGGTCCAACGGATAAAAGACATAACGCCCCGGTCCTGCCGGAGTAAACCAGTTCCCAAGCGGTTCGCCGCCTTCAGTCAGGGACCAGCCGGGGAAGATGGAATTCAGGGCGTCGGGGCTGCCCCATTCATCCTTGTGATCAAGATAATACTGCTGCATCTGATTTAACAGACAGATGCCATCCCCGGCCTTTTCGGCAAATGACTCGCCAAGAACAGTCCCATTATTATCGAGGACAATAAATTTCGCGTAATTAACGGTGATCGGACATGAAAATTCGATCCAGTCGCTATCCGCGTTTTGGCGGAAGTAAAAATTTACAGTGAAATTTCCGTCTGCCACAGATGGAAATTCGCCGATCCGGAAATTCTCATTATAGTCTGAAAGACGATGCCGGGAGACTATATTATTATTTTCGTCCTTGACATCCACGAATACATACAGGGAACAGAGAATCTTCCAGTCAGTGAGAACCGCGCCATTGTACAGTGTCTCACCGGAGTCAAAGACGGAGGACGGTATGAAGGTAAGAGAAACATGCTCTGTACTGTCTGTAGTGATGCCTTCTGATGGAAAAGCCGGGTAATTTATATCAGGCGGCAGATCGGGTGGAGCCGGTTTATCACCTGCATTCGGATAATCAGGATCGACCACAGGAGTCGGTGTCGGAACCGGGGCGGGAGCCGGTGTCGGCGTTGGGACAGGAGCCGGTGTTGGCACAGGAGTCGTTCCGCCGCCACCGCCGCCACCACCGCCACCGCCGCCGCCGGAGGTATTTCCACCCGGATAACGTCCCGAAGTTCCTGAGCCGGAATCATCGTCGTCATTGGAATCATCCCACCCGGAGATCCCGTTTCCGGAAAAGGTTCCGCTGTCGGAAGGAAGCTTGATCACGGATTGGTCAGAGCTGTTATTGGATGTTCCGGCGATCACCGCCGCCGACTTCCCAACTCCCTGCGGCAGATTCCCGCCAGACGGCATATCAGAAGTCTCCGGACTGACCAGAAGATTGCTGGCATTTTTAAGGTCCGTCTCGACAGTTCCGTCCTCCGGCATCTGATAGACGGAATCTTCCGGGTTATCCCTTCCGTAGGAATCATCCGCCTTGGGATCACGCTCGAGACGATGGTTATCGTCGGAGGTGTCTGTCTGGGACTTCTGCCCGTAATCATTTTTCTCCGGGAACATGATCTGGTTTTCCTGGTAATCGTGAGTGCTGACAAAAAGGTCCGGGCGGAACAGGCTTCCGTTCTGGTATCCGTTCCAGACCCGCACACCTCCCGCCAGGACCGCCACAGAGGCAGCAGTTCCGGCGGCCAGCATCGTGATCCGCTTCAAATCATTTTCCGGTTTCTTATGGTGTTTCATTTCTTCTCCTTTAGTGTCCGTCCGATTTCCTTCCGAATCTTCTCGAAATCGATCGGCTTTGAAAAGTGGCCGTTCATACCGCTCGCGATGGACAGTCTCTGATCTTCCACAAAGGCATCCGCGGACAGGGCAAAGATTGGAATCGTTTTCGCGTCCTTATGATCCAGCTTCCGGATCGCGCGGGCGGCATCCCGTCCGTTCATCTCCGGCATCTGGATATCCATGAGGATAAAGTCGTAGGTTCCAGGCGGCGCGGCTGCAAATTTCTCTACTGCGTCGCGTCCGTTTACGGCTACATCGACGCTTGCGCCGCTTAATCCCAGGATGCTCACGGCGATCTCCGCGTTCACCTCGTTATCCTCCGCCATCAGGATATTGCAGCCTTCATATGTAAAGGTATCGCTGTCCTGTGCAGTATCCTCCGCCGCAAGATTTTCCGGGTGATCCGCCAGAGGCAGCGTCAGATATACGCTGAAATCAGATCCCTCGCCCGGCATGCTCTCGACTAAGATCGAGCCGCCCATCAGCTGGATCAGCTTGTCCGTGATCGCCATACCGAGACCGGAACCGCCGTACTGTTTTGTGATTCCGGCGTTCTCCTGCTCGAATGGGTGGAAGATCCGCTTGATGAACTTCGGATCCATTCCCCTTCCGGTATCATGGACCCGGAACAGGAATTCCACGCTGTCTTTATTCCGCATCATCTGGCGGAATGTCACGCGGATCTCGCCTTTTTCCGTGAACTTCGAGGCGTTGGAGAGGAGGTTTACGAGGATCTGGGAGATCCGTTCCTCATCGCCGACCACATAACGGACATCCACGTCCTTCATTTCCACGATATAGGTGATTCCCTTTTCCTCAATTGTCTTCTTAAACAGGTTCCGGATCTGGTCTGCCAGGTGGTAGAGGTCGAAGGGCTTATTTTCAAGCTCGATCTTACCGACCTCAATCCGGGACATATCGAGAACTTCGTTGATAACGGTCAAAAGGAACTCGGAAAGCTGTTCCGCCTTCACGATATAGTCCTCGGTGCTGTGCCCGTGAAGCTGGTGGTGCGCCAGGTTCAGCATACCGATAATTCCGTTTAACGGAGTACGGATCTCATGGGACATCTCTGAGAGGTAAGCGGATTTCGACTGGCTTACGTTCTCAGCGGCCTCGAGATCTGCCCGCATCTCATCAAGCTGTCTCTTTTCCTCCGTGATATCCCGGAAGTGGAACAGGTCTATTCCGTCTTTCCTTGTCACTGAAAGGCGGTAGCAGGCATCCATCCCGAGCGGTTCGATATCCATCAGGATCGGACTTTTTCCGTCCCATGCGTTATATTCTGCCCGAAGCCGCTTTGTCTGTTTCTCAGGAAGCTTCGGGGCAAGCCAGAGAACGTCGTTCTGAAACTGTTCCATCGTAAGACCGAACTGCCGTTCAAAATCCTTTGTCACATAGAGTGGAAAGAGGTCCGAAGAGCGGAGAAGAAAACAGGGGTCATCCACGAGGTCAAACCCGTTAAGATTCCCCCTGTCGTCAGATTTGTTAAAATTTAACCTGCGCCAGGACAGACGCAGATGAAGAAAAACGATCAGCAGGCACGCCGCGACCAGCAATTCTGCAAAAAACAGAAATATCAATACCTTATGTTCCCCCAGCCACGCGAGCTGGAACGCAATCTTTTCCATATTCTATCCCCAATGTAAATTTGTAGCCGGTTACTTCCGGTCCGCCGTCATTGCCTACTGCGGATCGAGCTTTTCAATCGCCTGGATCGTGCGGTCATATTCCTCATAGACGCGTGCGAAAAGTGATTTGCTCTCATCGTCCAGAGTATTGTTTCCGCGGAGCTTTTCGGTCAGAGCGGAGCTGGCATCATATAAAGCAGTAAATCCGAGGTTCAGGCAGATTCCCTTCAATGTGTGGGATGCGCGGAACACCTCCGCGCCGTCACCGCTCTCAATCGCGGCCTGCAGCTGCCCAAAACTCGGATCATTTAAAAATTTCAACGCGAACTTTCTGACAAGACTCTCCGAAACGAGTCTCCCGGTAACTCCCTCATAATCGCCGTACATCATTTCGTAGCATTCTCTTAATGTCATATGTATGGTCCCCTTTTGCAAGTGTGTTGTTTCATATATTTATATATAGATGGTTTTATTATAACTTTCAAAGGATAAAACTTCAACCGGATAATGGGGGGATTTCCAAGAATATCCGGCAAAAGATTACTATACACGGTTCCCGAATCGAAACATCAGCCAAAACTCACAAATCACAGATCAGAGGAACACGGAGGCGGAAAAACATTGGTCCGCATACCGGAATGTGACGATCCCGTGATAATGTTCCGCAATCGAGCGGACTGAGGCGGTTCCGGTTCCAAACCCGTCATGCTTCGTCGAGAGAAAACGTCCGTTTTCCTCCACCGGAGCGGAGGAGCAGGAATTATCGACCGTCAGGGCAACGTGGCCGTTCTCCTCCTTCGCGCAGAGCCGGATAAACGGGTTGCTGCCGGTATATTCCCGGCAGGCATCCAGGGCATTTTCGAGAAGATTCCCGAGGACCGAGCAGAGCTCTGACTCATTCATGGAAAGCTTCCGCGGGACTGCCATACTGACGGAAATATCGACACCGGATTTCCTCGCCTCATCGACATAATAGCTGACGATCGTATTCACCGCGTAATTCTCGCACCAGGTACAGAACGTATCCGGCGGGAGCATCTGACGGTACTGTGCAATGTACGTCTTCAGCTCCTCCGTCTTCCCGCTGTTTAAATAGTGGTCGATCACATTCAGGTGCTGGCGGAGATCATGTCTCGCCTGCCGGACGCTCTCGATGTGGCGGCTTAACTGCTGGTACTGCGCCTTCTGCATCGCAAGAAGCGTCTCCTGGTGGGCAGCCCGCTCCTTTAATGTCGCCTGCCCGTGGATAATATCGAACGCCTCGAGAAGGATCGAGTAGACCATGACTGTCATCACGAGAAGCCAGATCCTCATTAAGATAAAGCGGAAGCTCCGGCCGACCGAGATACTGAGGTCGAAATTGTAGATGCAGATGAGCAGTGTGCCGGAAAACGGGAGAAACCAGATCTTCTTCCAGAATGCCGGGCTGTCGACCTGAAAGATCCGGTCCTTCGTCTTTTTCATAAAGAGAAGTCCGAACGGGACTGTTAGGAGCAGGAGCGCGAAACAGATCAGCATACTTTTCGTGTGGAGCGAATAAAATGTAATATTTGGATCATAGAAGAGCCAGCTCTCCGCAAAAAAGCAGATCCCACGGATCGTCACGATATAGTTCAGGATAAAAATACTCAGAAACAGAAGCTTCCATGGATTCGCCTTAACGCACAGGAAGTACAGAACCAGGCAGACGAACGCGAAGATGATATCCGAGACACGGACAGACTTCCCGCGTGCGACGAGGAACACATAGTAGAAGGACTGGAAAAGCTGTCCGAGAACGATCAGGAAAACGATCGTCCGCATGGAAAAACGAAGCTGTTTTCGAAACGGGAACAGGGCGAGGACAAAAAACGGGATCGAGTACAGGGTCTCACAGAGAAACGCTTTGAAAAATACCATCCAGATCATACCGTCCGTCCTTTCCGCAGACAATGGAACAGGTAGTCTGCAAAAGCTTCCTTTGTCTCTTTCTTTTTCCGGCGGCTCACGAAAAATTCCCCGCCGGTCTTCAGGTGGACCATCCCCTCTTCATCGACGGAGGAGACCTGGGAGAAATTAAGGAGAAGTCCGCGTCCGCCGAGATAGAAACGGTCTCCGTCCGGGAGAAGTGCCATAAACTCCGTGAAGGAGAGGCGGACGGCAATATCCCCCTCCACAGTGTGGATGATCAGTCGGTGGTTCTGGGACTCCGCATAGAGAATATCGTCCAGAAGGATCCGACGGAGGGAGGACTGTCCCTGACCCGCCGTCGCGGAGACCTCGATATAGGATGGATCGGAGAGAGAATTGCGGATCTCATTCAGACACCAGTCAAGGTTACGCTCATCGACCGGCTTTAAGAGGTAGTCCAGCGGATGGACCCGGTAACAGTCGAGGGAGTAGTCCCTCTCAGACGTCGTAAAGATCAGCGGGATCCGCTCGGCAGTCAGCCGGAGCTGCTTTGCTGTCTCAAATCCGTTTAACCCGTCTTTTCCGAGCATAATGTCGAGAAAGACCGCGTGGAAACAGTCCGGGCGGAAGGCAGCGAGGAACGATTCCCCGCTCTCATAACAGGAAAATCCGGCCGTCTCCCCGTGCGCCTTAAGATTTTCCGTTATTTTACGGACCAGATCCTCCTGGTCCGACGGAAGATCCTCCACGATCGCAAAATGCAGCATAACGAAAGCCCCCTTCGGATCACCAGAACCATCTCGAACCAGTTGCGTCGAAGATTCCAATATGAAGTCTACTGTCAGAAAATAACAGTGAAAGATTTCAGACATCAAAAACGGGACAGACTTCTTGAATATTTCCGGCGGAGATCCTATAATAAAGACAAAGTGGATCTTTTGTATCCACGCCCATTGTTCCGTCAGAAATGGCGTTCCCGGAAAAAAGGGAGAAGACGGTAAGGAGGGTGAAAAATTTTCCAGATGGGCAAATGAGAAGGCGGCAGCCGGGAGGCTGCAAAATTATGAAAAAGTTTAAAGAATGGAGGGGGACAGCCTTGATGAAGAAATTGAAACGGTTTTTTGCATCAATCCTGTGTATCTGCATGATCATCACTTCCTGTCCGGATCTTCTGGCTTGGGCGGCTGGAGATACGGCTGTGGTCAAACCAGTAACATACAGGCTGACAGCAAACTCGCTGAGTAAGATGGTGCGAAAGGCAGAACTGGAAAAAACGGAGGAGAACGGACTATGTAAGCTGAAGCTTCCGAAGGGCTTTAACAAGACGTTAGGAAAGACGAAGCTTCATGTCTACCTTCAGCCGGATGAGGACAGCCTCGTTTTTGTATTTGAAAATAAGGCGGATAAGAGACAGGGCGCAGCGCTGATCGTCGATAATAAGAAGAGCGATATCTTTGCGATTCCGACGAAGGCGGAGATTTATGAGGAACTCGGATACGAGTACGCGAGCGATTCGAACGCGGACGAGGATGAGATTGATTCCGAAGGTCTCCTTGGAGATGACTTCCAGGATCTTGAGGCGGAGATCGTAGACGATGCCGCGACGGGATCTGACAACAACGCTGATGAGAAGTATGACTATTTGGAAGGTTATGCGACCCATACGATCTTAAACAATAAGAAACATACAGCAGGCGTCGCATTCACGGTAAGTCTCGACGAGCTCGGAATGGACAGCCTTGGAGAGCTTCTTCCGGAGGAAGAAGACGAAGACGAGATCATCGCGACGGATTCCAATGCGGAGGAGACAGTTCCGTCCGTACCGGAGGAGATCCCGACGGTAACTCCGCCGGAGGTAATCGAGGCGACTCCGTCTGACGCGATCCCGGTAACGGTTGCGACTCCGTCAAATGTTGCGAAGACCTTTATCGCGGAAGTCGGCGGCGTTAAGATCCGCGCGCACGCGGAGGCAGGCGTTCTCCCGGACGAAGCGATCTTTGAGGCAATCGAGCTCAAAGAGGCTGGTGATACTGCGGATGCTTATAAAGAGGCATGCGAGACATTGGATGCCGATGAAGAGACAGAGTATGACGGCGTGATGGCTTATGATCTTCATTTCCTGCTTCATGGGGAAGAAGTTCAGCCGGACGGCGAAGTACAGATTACGATGGAAGTAAGCGAAAAAGCACTTCCGGAGAACGTTGATCCGGAATCTCTCGAAGTAAAGCACCTTGATGAGACAAGCGGTACCGTAGAAGTTGTGACTGTTGCTGATACTGGTGATAAAGCTGATGGTACCATTGCGGTGAGTGAGGCTGTTATGGCGGCTTCAGAAGAGAGCGACGTTGCGGAGCGGGCGGCAAAAACTTCGAATGAGACGGCTGTGACGGCGGAGTTTAATGTGGATTCGTTCTCTTATTTTATGATTACATATAACACTAATAAGCAGCAGGTAAATTTATTAAAGGTTCATCTGCGTTATAGACGTACCGTCAATGGAGTAGAGCAAGAAGCCGATATTCCGGGTGACCAGTTATTCTCTCTTGGTAGCCAGGATTCGGCCAACCTTGCAATAGGATGGAATAAAAACCCACGTTTTAATGAATGGATTGGTGTTAAAGAAACTGCAGATACATTTGGAGAGTATACAAAAAATTATCTGTATGAAAGTGCATATATCCAGAAAAACAGAACTAAAACATCAATTAATTGGATATATTGCCAAGCCGATGAAGATCAATATCATTATGAACAAAGTGGATGGTATTGGTATAAAGTAGTTGACACATGGAAAAACTTCAAGTGGTATTACAGCAGCGCAGGGGTTGATTCACAGCCTGATTTAAATGCAACCAGAAATAGAAATAATGAGATAGGAGGCCAGGGAAGCGATCTTTACTTAGTGTATAGTCAGGTAGAAAGCATTACTTCTGAGATTGAGGATAAAATTCAAAGTGATGGATACTTGAGTTACAAGCTTGAATCGTCAAAAGATCTTACTGTTCAACCTACAGATGATATAAAATATGAGTGGGATAGAAGTGATGATGGAGGAAAAACTTGGAGTGAAGTAAAGAAGAAAAAAGTTACGGGTTCATACTATAACGTTGAAACAAGTGATGACAAAAAAGAAACACACCTTTATCCTTCGTTGGATTTATCGGAAGATAGAGACTTGCGTAGATGCTATAAAGTTAAAGTATTAAAATATAATGCTGAGACAAAAGAGTATGAGCAAGTTCACGAAACTAATTTCTATCAGGTTCCTTACTACTCTTCGCTTCAGAATGGAAGCTTTGAGGCACCAAATGTGAAACATTTGAATCAACAAGGGTTCATAGATGTACCAAATGGAACAACAGGACTTGTGTGGAGGACAACAGGAACAGATAAACAGGTAGAGCTTGTCAGATTAGATTCAAATGCGCACAACGTGTACTATAAAATACCAGATGGAAATCAGTTCGCAGAATTGAATGCAGAGGCAGCGGGTACATTATATCAACAGGTATTGACACAGCCTGGAACTACCTTGAACTGGGAGCTGTATCATCGAGGTCGCGAAGGTTCGGATACGATGTATTTGATCATTTGTCCTACAAATATGATACAGACAGACAACGATGATTTAACCACACAGTCAGGAGTAAAAACTTTCCTTGGAAAGTATGAGAAAAACAGTGCCGAGTATGAGAAAAATGGATACTATGTAAAAGCTTTTAGTGATGATAATAAAAAGGATAGTCAAGGTAATTCTATATGGGGTAAACATACATCAGAAGATAATGAATGCAAACCATATACGGTGCCGGATGGTGCATATCTGACGACATTTTTCTTTGCAGCAGGTGCTACTCATACAGGTGATCAGACAGTTGGAAATCTGTTGGATAAAGTCTTTTTCAGCACAGACATGTTGCCGCCTGAAACTGGATATACAAATCTGAAGGTGACTAAAATTGTCCAGAATATTGATGAGAATGATCTGAAAGATTATCGAGTAGATATTAAACTGGAGGTTCAGGATACCAGTCAAGGCAGTAATCGTGAGTGGACAGTTGTTGGTGACAATTCTGGAAAAGGTGTTTCAACAACGCTGACATTTGAAAATGGAAAATCAGAAGCAAGTACAGAATTTAAAAATTTACAAGTAGATAATCGGGACTATCGAATTACAGAAATTCCATATTTTAATAATGGAACAATAGATTACGATAATTACTACAGTGGTCCAGTAAGTACATTTTCTCTGAAAAAGCAGGGAAATACTTCACAAACAGGATCCAGTCCAAAGATAATAACAGCAGAAGAGTCCTGTCCTTTATCAATGAATGAGGGTGAATCTTACGAGGTAGTGTTTACCAATACGTACACACCGAAAACCGTTTCGCTTAAAGTAAAAAAACAGGTTGAAGGCAATATGGGTAATACGGCAGAAAGCTTTACCTTCAGGGCAACGATAAAGAAAGGTGATGCGGAAATTACCGAGGATGTAGTAAAGGATACAACATATCAGCATAAGGGAGCGACGGCAACAGTCGTGTCTAGTGGAGAAAATGTTGGAACCTTTGAACTGACAGATGGTGAATATGTAGAGCTTGATAAGATTCCTTACGGCGCAAAGGTCACAATTGAGGAGACTGGTCGCGGTACAGGATATGAGACAACATATGTTATAGATCCTGACAGTCAGCAGAAGATTAATAAGGCAGATGATGCAGATCCATATTATTATACGTTCGATTCTATAACGGGAGCACACGAAATTGTCTTTATCAATAAGCGGAATATCGTAATCCCAACCGGTCTCTTCGACCACGGAAAGCCGACGGGATGGTGGTTCTTGATTATCGCAGCTGCGGGATGCCTCGGATTTGGGGTCTACCGCAGAAAGAAAAAACGGGATGATGGGGAGGAATGCCTGTGAGTGCGAGAAACATGGAAGATGTCGCAGAGGTGTTCAAGACCCTGAAATTCCGAAAAAAACTGATTGGTGGTGTGGACGAGATGGATGTCTGGAAAAAACTCGATCTCGTCCAGAAAGAATATCGATCCGCCTACGAAATGCAGGAGGAACGATACAAAGCTCTTCTGGCTGAGAGAGATGCGGAAATCGAATCCCTGAAAAACAAAGATTCCGGAGGTGGCAAAGCATGAAGAAAAAGGACGCCGGATCGACTCCGTTAACACCGGAGAGGGTGATTCGGGCACGGCTGCACAGGCTGTACGGAAATCTCGAGATTGCAGCTTTCTTCGAAAAGCTGATCCTGATGATCGTACTGCTTGGCGTCCTGTTTGGATATGTTTTCGGAATCACACCCATGAAGAGCAATGACATGTCCCCGAGACTTTCCGCCGGTGATCTCTTACTTTACTACCGGCTGGAAACAAAATTCCGTTCCGATGATGTGGTGGTCTTCGAGAAAAACGGAAAACAGTATGTGGGACGGATCGTAGCAAAGGGCGGGGACAGCGTGGAAGTCACGGATGATTCCCAGCTCAAGATCAACAACAGCACGATGGTAGAAACCGGAATTTTCTATCCGACAACCAAGTATGGCGACGAGGTTGCGTATCCGGTGAACCTGAATTCGGATGAATACTTCATCCTCTGCGACTACCGAAACGGCGCAAAAGACAGCCGCTACTTCGGAGCCGTAAAACAGACCGAGATCAAGGGAAAAGTCCTTACGGTCATCCGCAGATCCGATTTGTAAGTTAATCTCAGGTGGGACAAGGCGTTAGATTCCACCTGAGACGATGTAAATAAAATTATGAAACAAAGAAAGGAAAATGATTATGAAAAAGAAGGCATTAGCAACTAAAATGGCAGCGTTTGTTATGGCAGGCGCAATGACAATGGCAATGGGATTTCCGGCATTTGCGGAGACAAAAAGTATTCCATTCTATAAGACAATAGTGGATCAGAACTCTGTAGGGGATAAGAGTTATATCCAGAATCCAAATACGAGTTTTGAATTTGTACTTGCTGATGGATCAGCAACAACATTGGATGTAGAAAATGAAAAGGGTCAGACAGTCAATGTTCCAGTACTTGCAGGACTTACAAAGGTGGTTGATGGCAACAAAAAATTAATCGGAATTACATATGATGAAACACTCACAGTACAGCCGGGAGAAAAGACAGCGACAGGTCATATTAATGTTGATTTTGATAAATTTTATATCTATGCAAACTATGAGCCAGGCATTTATCATTATACTTTAGAAGAAAAATCCCCGGCAGAAGGTTCAACGTATGATGGAATGGACTATTCACAGGTTAAATACGATGTGTATGTGTTTGTCTATGGCGTTAATGCAGAAGATGCCAACAGCGAAAAAAATGCTATTGTTGTAGCTGCGAATGGCACATACTATGGAGAAGGAAAGGCAAGTAAAGTTAACTTCGATAATACCTACACAACATATAACCTGGATGTAAAGAAAATAGTTGATGGTAACCAGGGTGACCAGAATAAACCATTTACATTTACAATTGGTGTAACTGGTGCAGCAGGAGAAAAATATTACTATAGCTATTGCGATGAAAATGGAAATCCGACAGGTAATAAAATTGAACTCACAAGTGGAACAAGTCAGGACATTCCGTTAAAACATAATGAGATGATTCGAATCTATGGATTATCTGCTAATGATAGTTATACAGTAACAGAGACAAGTTATACTAATGACGGATATGAGACAAAGTATGTTTTAAATGGTGGAACTGCAGTAGAGAATAATAGCACAACAGGAAGCTTAAGCACTGATGGTCATATTGTTTATACCAACACTAAGAGTATTACAACTCCGACTGGTATCGTAACCGAGTACGCACCGTACATCCTTCTCGTTGCAGCAGCAGGCGCATTCGCAGTTCTGTTCCTTCGCAGAAAGAAAGAGGAATTCTAATCTAGGTTAGAATTTGCAACAGAAACGTACATCAGTACATAACAAAAGCACAAAACAGTAACCAATTAACGAAGCAATAAGCAACACGTAAACACTCCCAAGTCAGGAGGTGATCTCAGAGTGGAGTATGCAGTAAAGGCGGCGAAGATCGGGAACCGCATCCTGAGTGCATTTGCATTTTTACTGATTCTTCTCATGTTGTCCTACGGCGGCTACTCCCTCTGGGATAACTACGTGACGATGAACGGGGCGTTCTTAAACAGTGATCTTTTAAAGTATAAGCCGATGGTGACCGAGGACGGTGGGGAGAACTACTCCCTAGAGGAGCTGGCCGCGATCAACCCGGATACGAGAGGATGGCTGACGATTGATGGAACGCACATTGATTACCCGTTCGTTCAGGGCGAGAACGACATGCAGTATGTGAACGAGGACATCATGGGAGACTTCTCCCTGTCCGGCGCGATCTTCCTGTCATGTCTCAACAGTTCCGACTTTTCGGACACCTACAACCTGCTCTACGGCCACCACATGGACAACGGCGGCATGTTCGGCGATGTGATGGAATTCCTTAACGCAGATTATTTTGAAGCCCACAAGACGGGTACACTGAGTCTTATGAAGACGAATTATCAAGTGGAAGTGTTCGCGTGCCTGGAGACAGACGCGTACAATTCTCTGATCTATAATCCGGGACCGACTTATCAGACACAGCAGCTCCTGGACCTCCTAAAACAGGAGGCGACCCAGTACCGGGATATCGGAGTGACAGCGAACGATAAGATCATTGGAATGTCCACCTGTGTTGACGCGGTGACAAACGGAAGGGCAGTCCTGTTTGGAAGGTTGGTAGAGCAATGAATAAAAAAAGAAATTATGGATGCGATGCGACAATTATGGAAAGGGGGTGTGGCGATATGGAAAAACAGATGAGTATGAAGAAAAGCAGACGATTACCTGGAATGATATTTCTTCTTGCATTGCTGATGACGATCATGATTCCGTTTGCGGCATTTGCGGAAGAGTTCAGCTGTACTGTAAACCTTCCGGTGAAGGTACAGATAGATGGAAAGAACCCGCCGTCACTGGACTATAAGTTCAAGATCGAGGCGGAAAACAATGCGCCGCTTCCAGAGGTGACTGAGGTCACCGTGAATGCCGCGGAAACCGGAACAGTGGAGTTCGGACCGATTACTTACAAGCGCCCGGGCAACTACATCTACCGCATTACGCAGATTACGGATAATCGGTTGAATCTCACTTATGACAGCCGTACCTATGCTGTGACGGTTCAGATCTTAAGAAGCGAGGACGATACGCTTCATGCGGAGATCGTTGCCAGCACAGGAAGCGCAGACGGCAGCAAGGCCAGCGAGATCGTATTTACGAACAAATATAGCAGACCGAGCTCCGGCGGAAGCGACAGTGACGACAGTGATGATCCGAGCCCTAGACCACCGCGTAAACCAGACGGTAACTCTAACGGCTCTCCGACACCGGTCAACGCGCCGAGCGCTGTTTCACCGGCTGAGAACACAAAGATTACTCCGCCAAACCCGGAATTCCCGGAGGCAAGTTCTGTAGCTGACGCACAGAACACAAGAAAACTCTCTGCCGGAAACCCGGCGACCGGTGACACCACGCACAGAGTCCTCTGGACCATGTTGAGCGTTGGTTCCGGTGTTCTTCTCCTCGCACTGATCCTGTGGAAACGCAGATCGGACGGGGCGGAAGAAAAGTAAATTTCAGATCAGAACAGATGGCTTCCACCGTGCGGGAGAGATCCTGCAGGGTGGGAGCTTTTTTGTGGATGTTTTTTCGTGTCAGATATTGACGAAAATGGCGATATATGGTAAAATGGGATCAAATAGAGGATGTGCAATTAAATATTTAGCAAAACAACCGAAAGGTTGCGACGCAAAGCTATAGGGCCTGTAAAATGGTAGCCAGTTGCGACTTACGATGACTCATCAAGAGTGTTGTTTTGCTATACAAAAACAACACTCTTTTATTTTTACCCGAGGCCTCAGGAAACCTCTTGAACTGCCTCTTAAAATTACAAACCGAAAATTAAAAAGAATCCTTGAAGAGGATTGTAAAAAATTCATAAACCGGCAAAGCAGTCGAAAGGCTGTGACGCAAAGCTATAGGGCCTGTAAAATGGCAGCCAGTTGCACTTTGAAGAGCATTGTAAAATGCGCTTTAGGCGCCTTTACAATACTCTTCTTGTTTGGATTTTTTTCATGAATCAACGAGGAGTTTTTTTTATGAAAAAAGGTATCGTTTTAAAGCTTGCAATGTTTGTTGCAGCTTTTGCAATCAGCACATTTGCTCCGTCTATGACCGCCGCAGCAGCTTCCTATGATGATGAGTTCGTAGCTCTGATCAACCAGAAGCGCGCAGCAAATGGTCTTCAGCCGGTTTCTTTAAATAGCACTCTTGACAATGCAGCAGAGACAAGAGCAGAAGAGCTCACAGAGAAGTTTTCCTACCAGCGTCCGGATGGCCGCCGCGAATTCACAGTTCTCGATGACAACAATATCGCAGATGATTTCGTTGGTGAGTGCTACAGCGCAGGTCAGGCAACACCGAAGGAAGCTCTTGATAACATGATGCAGTATGACTTCTTCGAGAAGAAGGTCATGAGCGAAGACGCTAAGACAGTCGGCGTTGGTCACTACAACGGTGGTGAGTATGGCAATTACTGGGATGTTCTTTTTACAGCCCCGGCAGCAACAGATAGAGCAGAATTCGCACAGGAAGTACTTGATCTCGTAAACGTACAGCGTGCCAACAACGGCCTTAGCCCAGTCGTTCTTGGTGATGAGAAATTAAACGCAGCTGCTCAGCAGCGTGCCGTTGAGATCGCATCTGTTACTTCCCATACACGTCCAAATGGAACAAGCTGCTTTACAGTCCTCGATGACTTCAATGTAACGGATGAAGCTACAGGTGAGAACGCAGCATGGGGACAGGTAACTCCGGAAGAAGTCGTTAACGACTGGATGAATTCCGAAGGACACCGCGCAAACATTTTAAATCCAGACGCTCACAAGATGGGCTTTGGATACTACAGCGACAACAGCTCCGAGTGGGGCCGTCAGTGGATTCAGATCTTCACAGAGTAATCTGTTTTAGATAAAAAAATTTCTTCTTCATACATTTATATTTAAATTTTCTGCCAGCACCAGAAAAAACTCTTACCGCACGATCCCAGCAAATCGTGCGGTAATTTTTATTTACTGTTTTAAACTGGAATATATATACGCAGCAACCAAAGTATGATATACTATTTTATTCTCTTTTAGAACAAGCGTGTCCTAAAAGAACATTGCCGATCCAGACGAGTGTGCTTGTATTAATGGCATATTATTTTTCAAGTTGTGATATTTTTAAAGAGCCGCAATTATAATGATGGAGAGGAGGAAAATTATGATCTTACCGAAGAAACAATTATCGTTAGGTGAGTCGCTTTTTGGATTTGGTGCCTTTCTGTTAGAAAAAATGAACTCACCAATTACGGTTGAAGACCTTTGGAGCTACTATAAAGATTCTTATGATGAAAAAAGATATCCGGTCAAATTTTCCTTTGACCAATTTGTAATGGCGTTGGACTATCTGTTCCTTATTGGGGCAATAAAAGAAGATGAAAGGGGATTGTTGAGCTATGAAGCTGCTTAGTTTGAAGTCAGATCATTCATCCTTTCATCCGGTTATATTTAAAGACGGTGTTAATATTATTGTTGGCAAGCAGGTAGCGCCTCACAATGAGAATGATGGTAATACTTATAATGGTGTTGGAAAGTCACTTACTTTGCACCTCATTCATTTTTGCCTAGGATCAAACAGCATTAATTCTTTGGCTGCTAAGCTGCCGGAGTGGAAATTTACCTTGGAGTTTGAGATAGATGGGAAAAGGTATACTTCGACTAGAGACACAAAGGAGCAAAATAAGATCGATTTTTGCGGAGAACGGATATCTGTGAAGGAAATGCGGGAAACGATGCTTGAATTGTGTTTTGGAATCACATCCCCGCCTAAAAATTTAACATGGAATACCTTGTTTGCACGATTTGCGAGGCGCAGTCGTTCCAGTTATACAAAGTATGACTCATTTACGACGAGAGAATCTGATTATAGTAAACTCTTAAATAATTGTTATTTACTGGGGATAGATATTGATTTGATCGTTAGTAAAAAGGAACTCCGAGATCGCCAGACCATGGCAAGAGATACAGAAAAAGCAATCAAGAATGATCCGTTTTTCAAGCAGTATTATTTAGGAAAAAATGACGCAGAACTGGATGTTGCGGACTTGGAATATCGGATTTCGGATTTGAAAAGGGAAATATCCGCGTTTAAAGTATCGAAAAACTACCATGAGTTGGAAAAAGAAGCAGATGATAAGAGCTATGAAAAGAAAAGTCTTGAAAATAGGCGAGCGCTTGTTACTAAGTATATAAAGAATATAGAGCAGAGTTTTGATGAAACAGCGGAGGTGAAAGAGGAAAAACTACTCAAAGTATATGAGGCTGCTAAAATTGAGATTCCTGAAATGATAAAAAAGAAGATGGAAGATGTTTTGACATTTCATAATAATCTGCTTTCAAATCGTAATCTACGATTAAGCAAAGAACTGCAAAAACAAAAGCAGGAATTGAAACATATTGATGAGCAGATTAAAAGTTTGGGACAACGTATGGACGAGCTCCTCAGTTATCTAGATTCACATGGGGCGTTGGAGGAGTATGTTGCATTAACAAAACAGTTGACTTCTTTGAATAATGAATTAAATCGGATAAGAGAATATCAAAAAATCTTAAAGGCATATCGTGACACGGAGTTGGATATTAAGGCAACTATGATTGCTGAGGATAAACAGGCGGATGAGTATCTGGAATCAGAAAAAGATAAGTTGACAGACTTGCGAAATCGTTATTGGAATTATGCAAAACGATTTTATCCTAAAAAGCGAAGTGGACTTGTTATACGAAATAATTTAGGTGAGAATATGCTTCGTTATATGCTGGATGCCCGGATAGAAGATGATTCGTCCGACGGGGTAAATGAGGTAAGAATGTTTTGCTTTGACCTGCTTCTTTTAACCTGTCAAAAGGGAAAAATAGAGTTTATAATGCATGACAGCCGTCTGTTTGCCAATATGGATCCAAGACAGAGAGAAATGCTTTTTCGTATAGTAAATGAAGTATGTCAGGAGAAGCATTTTCAGTACATTTGTTCCATCAATGAGGATGCAATGGTCTCCTTTGAGCCATTAATGTCTGAAATGGAATATAAACAGTTGATTCGAGAAAATATTATTCTTGAGCTAAATGATGATGCCCCACAGAGCAAACTCTTGGGAATTCAGGTAGATCTTGATTTGGAGGATAAGGGAAAAAATTCTGAGGAGATGAACTGAGCTATCAAGTGAGAAGAGCTTTCTTGACTTTCCTGTCTCTGTCTGGTAAGATATATATCGTAGTTTTTCAAAGACTACATGTCTCTGTAGATTAGTAGGATAGAGTACACGCCGTCTAAGAAGTAACCATGGTCAAAGCCGTGGAACTTAAAAAGGTGGTAACAAAGAGTCCGATTTGAACAATGGCATATAGAAATGTCGAAATAAGAAATCAGATGATTCATCACGAAAGTGATTGAGTTCATAAAGTTGGTTGCCGTGACCGAAAAGGCTGAAAAAGCCCGAAAATACGGCATTTGTTCCCATAGTTAAATGGATATAACAAGCGCCTCCTAAGGTAGCGTTACAACGCTCACCTTGGAAAAACCTTAGGAGGGAGCTGAGTCCGATAACTACGGGGGCTGAC
>UMEM01002973.1_pt1 | contig 21836 bp, 20 predicted proteins | sample 1964761 | NCBI WGS metagenome assembly UMEM01 (sample SAMEA4836021, study PRJEB28245) | human gut metagenome | biome: gut microbiome; material: fecal sample | place: Denmark | collected 2008 | reverse complement strand
AGGGGTTGTTCAAACCACTAGTTAACTAGTGGTTTTGATTTTGTCAGAACTGAATGATGTCCTCATATTCTTCTTTTGTCAGCTTGCCCAGTGCCAGATAACGCTGGAGCTGGTCTTTGCGGACATAACCCAGTTTGTATTTTTTCTTCAGGATTTCGTACATCTCACATGCCTCCTTCCAGAATCGCCAGTTCCAGGTCAGAAAGTCCCTGCATGATGATTTGCAGGTCTGTGTAAACAGGCTTCGGCTGTGGTTCATAGTCGTAGATGAGCTGCTGTTCTTCATTCAGTTTCAGATAGACCACAAAGCCTTCTTTGGGCTCAGGAAAAGGGGGCAGGGAAGTATCCAGCCAGATGGTGTTGTCACAAAGGCAGCTTTCAGCCGCTTCTTTGCTTACATAAAGGTTGTACCAGACCACGCGTCCGGTCTTATCGAAATTGACTAACATGTTTTCGCTCCTTTCGTTTAGGCTTCTTTGGTATCGGTGTAACCCAGAATAAATTCATTGACGATGCCCTGCTTGGCAGAAGAACCGATATACAGCAGGGTGTAATCCTTGCCGGCTTCCACTGGAATGATCCACTCACGTTCTTCTGTGCGAGCGGAGGTATTGACATTGTATTCCTCCAGAAACCAAGCTTCACTGGTTTTCTTGTTGTATCCCTTCAGTCCTACCAGTGTTGACTGATCTGCCGCTTCTACGGCTTGGACAGGGAGTTTGTCATAGACACCAAGGCTGATGGTACCCAGATCTGTTGTGTTGATCTTGACATAAACAGTACCGTTTTTCTCTGCATGAATGGTCGTCAGCTTCGCGTAAAAATCCTGGATAGGGCTTGCGGCTGCAAGGACAGTCCAGTTTTGGATCTTTTTCTTGATGTCAGTCTTGGAATAGCGGTAGAAATCCGCTTTTTCCTCCGGCTGGTTATCGGGATGGAGCAGACCAAAAAGGGTATCCTCTCCTTTGTCGCCGGGATTGCCGATTTTTTCGCTGACTCCTGCCATATCCTGTTCCGCCTGATATAGCTGGGTGTCAATGGCATCCATGTTCTCATTGAAGTCCGCCACGTCGTAGTAGTCATCGGTGCCGGGCTTGATGAGGTCGTAATGCTCTGTAAATGTTGCCATTTGTTTCTCTCCTTTCTGTTTGAATTTTTGTTACGCCCTAAGGGTAATGGGTTTCAAGTCCCAAAAAGTCCCAACCTGTGAAAAATAAAAAAGACATGTTCTCAAAATCATGAGAAACATGTCTTTTATGTGTGAAAAAATCAGTGAAATTCCGGAAATTTGCGGGTGCCTGTTCAAAAATCCAAAAGTTCTCCCGGTGCCATTTCCAGCGCATCCGCAATGCGGAACAACGTTGTCAGTGTGATCGGCTTATAAATGTTGGGGGCTTCAATCTGCCCAATGAAACTGGTGTCCACATCCAGTATTTCCGCCAGCTGTTCCTGTGTGAGCCCTTTGAGTTTTCGGAAATAAGCAATTTTCAGTCCCAGTTTTTTGTAGTTTTCCGCATAATCTTTTTGCATTGTCCATCCTACCCTTTCTTTTTTGTTAGTATAATGGACATAGGCACGGCTTTTTATTGTATTAAAGATAATTTATATTATGATATAATAATAAATATTGTAAAAAATATAATAAAAAGGGTGAAAGGGGCGAGTACATGAAAACCATATTTGCGCAGAATTTACGAAAATACCGCAAGATCCGCGGTATGACCCAGAAAGCACTGGCAAAGGAATTGCATTACAGCCACACTGCCATTGCCAATTATGAATCCGGCAGGAATGAGCCTTCTTTGTCGGATCTGTGCCGTCTGGCGGATATTTTGGGGGTGTCCACAGACGCGCTTTTGGGTCGGGAAGGCTTGGAGTACAAAGAAATGAGCAATCCATTTTTGGAGCAGTTTATGCAACTGGAACCAAAAATGCAGAAGATTATCGGAGAACTGGTTTTTCTGCTGTAATGGGGAACGGCGGAAGTCATGATAAAAATAAAACATCTGGAATCATTGGATTCCAGATGTTTTTGTTTTCTTTTATGCCGCCTGTTCAAAGAACTGCTGATGCCATACCAGGAACATATAGATTGTCCAGATCTTACGGCTGTTGTCTGCCTTGCCCGCCCGGTGTTCATCCAGATATTTGATGATTTCCGCTGTGTTGAAGAATTCTTTTGCCGCAGGGCTTTCAAAAGCAGCTTTCACACGGTTGTAATAAGCGTCTTCTTTCAGCCAGATACGGATGGGTACGGGGAAGCCCAGTTTTTTCTTCTCCGCAACCATGTCGGGCAGATAACGGTGCGCCGCCTGACGCATGGCAAATTTGGTGTTTTCTTTGTTGACTTTGTATTCTGTGGGTACCGTTCTGGCAATGTCGAATACTTTTCTGTCCAGGAAAGGTACACGCACTTCCAGAGAGTGTGCCATACTCATTTTATCCGCTTTCAGCAGAATGTCACCAATGAGCCAGAAATGGATATCGATATACTGCATTTTGGTCACGTCATCCTGATTTGCCACTTTGTCGTAATAAGGGCGTGTCAGAACGGTGTGGTGATATTTCCCTGTGGGGGATTTCAGGATTTTTTCACGTTCTTCTTCCTGGAACATGAAAGCGTTGCCGATGAAACGTTCCTGCAAATCTTTGCTGCCGCGGATGAGGTAGTTTCTGCCTTTTACCTTAGGCAGTTTTTTCGCTACGGCACCCATGGCTTTCCGCACAGGACGGGGCAGTCTGGTCAGAGGCAGCAGGTCATGAGGTTCCCGATAAATGTTGTAGCCGCCGAAAAATTCGTCAGCGCCTTCGCCGGAAAGGGAAACTTTCACATGTTTTGCCGCTGTCTGGCTCACAAAGTACAGGGCGATGGCGGAAGGGTCTGCCAGAGGCTCGTCCATGTGGTACTGCACTTTGCCGATAACATCCCAGTATTCGTCTTTGGAAATGAGTTTGTTGTAGTTGTCGATTTTGATTTTTTCGGACAATGCTTTCGCATAGTCGATTTCGTTGTATTTTTCGTAGTCGAAACCTACGGTGAATGTCTTGTCCCCATGGAAAGACGCAGCCACATAAGAGCTGTCTACGCCGCTGGAAAGGAAAGAGCCCACTTCCACGTCGCTGATTTTATGCTTTTTGATGGAATCCTGCATAGCGTTGTCGATGTCGTCCACGAACTGTTCCAGAGATTTTGTGTGATCGGGTTCAAAAACAGGTTCCCAATAGCGTTTGATGTCCATTTTGCCGTCCTTAAAAGTGAAGCAGTGAGCAGGAGGCAGTTTGAATACGCCTTTGAAGAATGTTTCCGGCAGGACACTGTACTGGAATGTGAGATAGTTTTCCAGTGCTTCTTTGTTTACTTCCCGTTTGAAACCGGGGTATTCCAGAATGCTCTTGATTTCGGAGCCGTAAACCAGGTTCCCGTTCTGGATGGAGTAGTAAAAAGGCTTGATGCCGAAAAAGTCTCTTGCGCCAAAAAGTGTCTTTGTCTTGCTGTCCCAAATAACGAAAGCGAACATGCCCCGCAGTTTGGGCAGCAGGTCTTCGCCGTATTCTTCGTAGCCGTGGAGCAGGACTTCTGTGTCCGCGTGGCTGCCCATGACATGACCCTTTGCGATAAGGTCTTCACGGAGTTCCTGATGGTTGTAGATTTCCCCGTTGAATGTGATGACCATATCCCTGTTTTCGTTGTAGATAGGCTGTGTGCCGCCCTCCAGGTCGATGATGCTCAAACGGCGGAATCCCATGGAAACGCCGTCGTCAATATGTTTGCCGCCGCTGTCAGGGCCGCGGTGGATGATTTTGTTCATCATGTTTTCCAGTATTTCTTCGGAAGTCAAAAGACGTCCCGTAAATCCGCAAATGCCGCACATAGATGTTGTTCCTCCTTTTATATATGTCAAAAAACATATCTATCCGCATTTTACTTTAGCACAAAATGGGGAAAAAGCAAAGGCATTTCCCCAAAGAAATGCCTTTGTGTCGTTAAAAGTCGCTGTTTTCTCTTTCCGCACATCTGCCGAACAGTTCCGCCAGATACCGCAGACCATGGGTATAGCCTTCATCCCACTGGCTCCAGTCAAAACGGAAGCCCCAGTTGCCGCCGGCGATACCGGGACGGTTCATGCGGTGGCTGCCGTCCAGATTCAGCACATCCTGCACAGGCACAATGGCAAATACGGCAGGAGAAGCAAAAGCCATACGGATGAAATCCCAAGCCACATCTCTGCCGTCTACGTTCAGATAACGGCGGTAGTGGTCTTTTTCCGCTTCTGTGGCAGTTTCGTACCAGCCCCGTGTGGTGTCGTTGTCGTGGGTGCCGGAGTACATGACGCTGTTTTTGTCACAGCTGTGAGGCAGGTAAGCGTTATTTTTATCATTGCCGAAAGCAAACTGCAATACACGCATGCCGGGGAAGCCTGCTTCTTCCCGGAGGGCGCGGACTTCATCGGTGATGATACCCAAGTCTTCGGCGATGAGGGGCAGTTTGCCCAGTGTTTTTTCGATAGTCTTGAAGAAATCCATGCCGGGACCTTTTTTCCATTCCCCAACAATGGCGTTTTCTGCACCGAATTTCACTTCCCAATGGCTTTCGAAAGCACGGAAGTGGTCGATGCGCAGATAGTCCACATCTTCCAGTGCCTTGTGGATGCGTTCTGTCCACCAGAGGTAACCTGTTTTCTTGTGGGCTTTCCAGTCATAAAGAGGGTTGCCCCAGAGCTGACCTTCGGCGCAGAAGTAATCGGGCGGTACCCCTGCCACAACGGTGGGGAATCCCATGGAGTCCAGCTGGAACAGTTTCTGATTTGCCCATACGTCTGCACTGTCATAGGCCATGAAAATAGGTGTGTCCCCCATGAGGGCAATGCCTTTTTCGTTGGCATAAGCCTTCAGTGCCTGCCACTGGGTGAAGAACAGATACTGATAGAATTTTTCTTCTTCAATGGCATCTGCCAGAAGGCGTGTCCATTTTTTCAGGCTGGCTGCGTTGCGCTTGCGCAGGGTACGAGGCCATGTGTTCCAGCAGGCGGATTCGAAGTAATCTTTCTGCTGTTCTTCTGTGAGAAAATCAATGGTGTCTACGGCAAAGGTGAGATATTCTTCTTCGTCAATACCTTTGGCACGTTCCGCACGGAAATGTGCCTGCAAAGCGGTGAACAGGGCGAAATCCGCCAGCCACATGTCCTGTTTTTCACAGAAAGCGGCAAAGTCCGTCTGCATATCTTCGTCTGCTTTTGCGCAGAATGTTTCATAAGCCTTGTGGAGCAGGGGCAATTTGTATGCCTTTACGGCGTCATAGTCTACCCGTTCCTTGTCAAAAGCAGGGATTTCTCCCAGATCTTCTGTTGTCAAAAGCCCCATTTCCATCAGTTCATCAGGACTGATGAGCAGGATATTTCCCGCAAAAGCCGATGTGCTCTGGTAAGGGGAATTGCCGTAACCAATGGGTACCAAAGGCAGAATCTGCCACAGGCTTTGTCCCGCTTCCGCTAAAGTATCTACAAAACGGCGCGCCTCCGCCCCGAAATCCCCGATGCCGTAAATGGACGGCAAAGAAGTGGGGTGCAGCAGAACGCCGCTTTTTCTTTCTTCAAATAACATCAGAAATGACCTCCTTCTTTATACAGGGAAAAACTCCCAACTGTTTTTCCCAAAAACATAAACCCTATTGTATCAGCTTTTTTTCGCCGTTGCTATCCGCAGAACTGCCAAATTTTGCCCTTTGTTCCAGCAAAAAGCAAGGATTTTTCCGCTTTTTCGGCAGACAATAACCATGCAGTTAGTCTGCGAAGGCAAAAAGGAGGCATACAATTATGAAACGAATGGCAATTTGTGCTGTCACAGCGACAGTGATGCTGGGCGTCACCGGCTGCGGCGGCAATACAGCAAACAATCTGGGTGCCACAGACGATTATCGGGATGATGTCTATGGCAGCAATGTCTATTGGGATGAAAGCTATGGCGTCAATAATGGCGCAAACTGGGATCGCACCACTTACGGCACACCAAAGAGCACCGATACAGGCTCTTTTGCCAAAGATGTGAAAAATGGCGTGGAAAACATGGCTAATGACGTGAAAAACGGCGTGGAAAATGTGGGCAATGACATGAAAAACGCCGTGAATGACGCCACAAATACCAACAGCAGAAACATGATGAACTGACCGAAGGGGGCGTAAGCCATGGGCGAAAAGGGGAAAATACGCCTGACAGGGCTGGTGACAGGCTTTGTCAATGGGCTTTTCGGCAGCGGCGGCGGTACCTTGGTGGTGCCTGCCATGGAGCGGTTCCTCCATGTGGAAACCCATAAAGCCCACGCCACTGCCATTGCGGTGATACTGCCTCTTAGTGTCCTTTCTCTCTTGATTTATTTCTGGCAGGGAGAAATGGCATGGCAGGTTGCCCTTTGGGCTTCCGGCGGCGGTATCATCGGCGGAAGGATTGGTGCCAAACTGCTGGGGAAACTCAGCGGCATGTGGCTCCACCGGATATTCGGCTTGTTTCTCCTTGCGGCAGCCGTCCGCATGGTGCTGTGTTAGGCGTATTGCTGGCGGGGCTTCTGGCAGGCATCGTCAGCGGTATGGGCATTGGCGGCGGCGCCATCCTCATTCCCGTGATCCTCTGGGTGACGGATGTGACACAGCAGCAGGCACAGGGCGTGAATCTGCTGTACTTTCTGCCAACGGCAGCCGTTGCCCTTGTGACCCATGTGAAAAATGGAAGCGTGGAAACGCCTGTGGCAAAATCCCTCATCTGGACAGGACTTCTGGGCGCTGCCGCCGGAGCTTTGCTGGCATTGTGGCTGGAGGGAGAACTGCTGCGGAAATTATTCGGCGGTTTTCTCTTTGCCGTTGGTCTGGCAGAGCTGTATAAAGGCAGAAAAGGGCAGACAACAGATGGAAAGGAGAAGGATCATGGACTATAAGGACTTTGAAAAGCTGAAAGTACGGTTTTCCCGTGCCAATACCGATGAGAAAGTCTCTCTCTATGTGAACACACCGGGACTGACCAAAGACCAGTATCGGGAGCTTTTGGAAATGTACCCGAAGAAAGATTGGAATCTGCTGGATCAGGCGTTGTGGTAAAAGATACTCTGTCGTCAAAGCCTCATTTCATTCAAGGCTTTGACGAGTAGACAGAGGTATAAAGCAGGGGTTCCGTCAACTTAAAAGTCTTGAAACTCCTGTTTTTCCTCGTCGGAAGTGAATTCCGACTGCGGATTCTAGTTGGGACACGCTTCGTTTCCCAAGCCCTTCCGCGTTCTTGCAAAAATGATGTTATCTACACTCTAAGCACAAAACCATTGTGGTTTTGTGCTTTTTCTTTTGGTATGGATTCTGTTTTTTATGGATATGCTTTTTTGTGACACCATGCCCCATGGATTTTGGTGGGATACATATTTCCATTTGACGGCATATCTGCTATAATAAAACAAAACAAAGGAAGAAAGGCGGTGGCACGGCATGCAGCTCATTGAAAACCTGTTTGTGGGAGAAAGTGTGGGGAATTTGGGTACAGTGGTTTATAGTCTGAAACGGGACATTCCTGTTTTCCGTCTGTACTGTCTGGTGTATTTTGCGGACAGAAACCGCATGGAAATCCTTTCCTCCAAAGAGCTGTTCACCAAGAAATATCGCAGCCGGAAAGGCATCATTGCCGGTGTTGCCATGGGACGGCATGAAGCCGTTGACCTGCTGTGCTACATGCTGGAAGAGGCGGCAAAAGCCGGACGGGATTTGACAGACCCTTCGGCGTGGCTGCAATAAAAAAGAGGATGATGGAGTGAAGAAATTCGGTTGGCGTTTTTTGGGGTTTGTGGCATCCCTTGCATTGATGCCTGCCCTTCTTTTGACCTGTGTCCAGTGGCGTGTCAGCTCCATGGATTATTTCCGGGAGGAATACGCGAAATATGACGTTCTGGAACGGGTGGATATGAACATGGATGACCTTTTGTATCTGACAGAGGAAATGATGGCATATCTTTACGATAAGCGGGAAGAATTACAGGTGACCGTTCCCATTGGCGGAGAGGAACTGCCTTTTTTCAGTGAAAAGGAAATCCGTCATATGGTGGATGTGAAAAACCTCTTTTCCGCTGGCATGGACATTCGTAACGGCTGTTTGGTGTTTACCCTTGCGGCGGCAATTGTTATGTTCGCCAAGAAAAAAGGAAGGACATTCCTGCGTACCTTGCAGGCGGGCATTGGTGTGTTTTTTGCAGCCTGCGGTTTGCTGGTGGCATTGATGCTGACAAACTTCAATAAATATTTTATACAGTTTCACCTGATATTTTTTGATAATGATGACTGGATACTGGATGAGCGGGTTGACCGCCTCATCAATATTGTGTCTGAAGGCTTTTTCAGTGATACCGCCTTTTGGATTGGCGGTGTGTTTCTGGGGGTGTGCCTCCTGCTGTTTGTGGGGGCGGAAATCATCCTGCGCCTTTGGGGCAGAAAATACTTGACGGAAGAGAAGAATGGGAGCGTTGAAATCCATTGATTGGCGTATTGTTATTTATCTTAAAGTGCATAGGGATTCTCCTGCTGGCGCTGGTATGCCTGTTGCTGCTCATCACGCTGATGGTACTTCTTGCGCCCATTCGCTATGAGGCAGGAGGCGAGAAAACCGACGCCATCCGGGCAGACGGTCAGGTGAAATGGCTGTTTGTGCAGGTGGTGGCAAGGTGGCAGATGGGGGACAAGGAGCCTTTTGTGGATTTGCTCATCTTCGGGAAATCCTTGCTAGAGAAAAAGAAGGCGAAAGCCAAAGCCGCAAGGAAAAAACGGAAGAAACCCCGTCCCCAGAAAGAGGGGGATTTGATTTACACCAGGGAAAAGGCAGCGCCGCCAAAGGATACGCCGCCCAGACCGGTTATGGAGCCGGAAGTTCCAAAAGAAGTTGTAAAAGAAGAAGTTCCGAAAAAGGAACCTCCCCAAGAGGAAATTTTGAAAGAAGAAATCCGAAAAGAGGAAATCCCGAAGGAAGAACCTCCAAAAGAAGAACCTCCGAAAGAGGAAATTCCCAAGGAAGCACCGGAAGAAATCAAAAAAGAACCCAACACCGTCCGTCCCATGCAGAAAAAACAGGGCATGCGGCGGGTACGTTTGGAAGATATTGAAGAAGAAAAGCCCGCCGAACCGGAAGCGGAGGACATTCCCGATGATCTGGATGAAGCCTTTTTCACCGGAGAAGATGGGGATACAGAGGAAAAGGAAGAAAATCCCCTGTGGAAGCAGCTTCTGGCGGTGGAGGACAAAAAAGGCATTGCCAAAGCCTTATGGAAATTCATCAAGCGCATGGCAAAGGGCATCCTGCCGGGGCACCTCATCATCAAAGGTACTTTTGGTACGGGGGATCCTGTCTGGACAGGGTATCTTCTGGCAATGGCAGGCATATTGAAAGGAAAATTCGGCGAAGATCTGGAAATCAAAGGAGATTTTGCCAAAGCAACAGCGGAAAACATCGCCCTGCGGTTGAAAGGGAAAATCGTTCCCGGCTATCTCTTTTACAGCACACTGGCTTTTGCACTGGCAAAGCCTGTACGCCGTTTGATTATGACACTGTGGAAAGGAAGAAAACAGCATGAGTAAAGAATTTGACACTTCATTGGATGTATTATTCGGAAAAGTAGACGAACTGGTTTCCACCAAAACCGTTGTGGGGGAAGCCATTGTTCTTGGAGATGTGACACTGCTGCCCCTCATCGAAGTTGGCGTTGGCGTTGGTCTGGGAGGCAAAGACTCCGGCGGCTCCGCTGGCGGTATGGGCGCCAGAATCACACCTTCCGCTGTGCTGGCAATCCAGAACGGGAGTGTACAGCTTATCAACATCAAGAATCAGGACGCTGTCAGCAAGCTCATCGACATGGCGCCCGGTGTTGTGAACAAACTGAACTTTGGCGCTGTTTTCGGTCATAAGAAAGAAGAAAAGCCCGAACCGGAAGTAAAGTTTGAAGAAGAATTGGTGGTTGAGGAATAAAAAAACTGGGGGGATACCCATGACAAGAACACTCATTGAATATTATGACAAAGACGTTTTGAAAAATATCATGGGGTCGCTGACACTGCATCCAGATAAGGTGATTTTTCTTTATGACAGCGGCATGCAGGATATGACGGCTTTTCGCGCCCTTCATACCTGCTTTAAGCGGCATATTCCCCATATCACATTGGAAAAATATCCTGTGGACATTCTGTCCATGGATAAAATTTACCGCAAGACTGCCCAGGTCATTGAAAACAACGAGAATTGTTTTCTGGAACTGACAGGCGGTAGTGAATTGATGGTCATTGCCGGTTTCCGTGCCGGTATGGAAAAAGGGGCAAGGCTCATCCATACGGACTTGGTGCATAACCGCATTACAGACCTTTTGACAGATGAAACCGTTGCGCCTACGGCCACATTATCTCTGGAGGACTTTGTGGACGCCAGAGGGGCATGTTTCATCGGCGAGTCCCATCGCCCGCCGGAACCAGCCCGCTTCGATGCTATCTGGGAAATGGCGCGATATCTCTTCCGCCATCTGGAGGAATGGAAGCACACATGCAGTTATCTCCAGACCGTAGCGGCAAGGTATCTGCCTCATGAAGTCTATATGGACTCCAAAGAACAGATTTACATGAAAAACGGCAAGAAAACCTATCCCGACAAAGCCATTCTGAAAGAATTTCAGCGCTTAGGCTTTCTCAAAAATCTGGTTATGGATGGGGAACGGGTGCGGTTTTCCTTCTGTTCCGTGGATGACCGCCAGTACTGCACAGGCTATGGCGTCTGGCTGGAACTGTATGTGTATATCGCCGCGAAGAAATCCGGCGTTTTTGATGATGTAAAACTGGGTACCATGATTGACTGGAACGCCTATGACGGCGTGGTAGTGGCAGGTAATGAAATCGACGTGATCCTCATGGAGCAATCCCTGCCGGTGTTCATTTCCTGTAAGCTCCGCAGTGCCGATACGGCAGCTCTTAATGAATTGCTCATTGCCAAAAAACGTGTGGGCGGCTGGTTTTCCAAAGGGGTCATGGTTACATTCAGCCGGGAAAAAGCCGAGAACAGCGGTACATATAAACGCGCCCAGGAATTGGGCATTGAACTGCTGGACGCCGGAGATATTCTGGCGGAGGATTTCCCAGCCCGTCTGGTTCGTGCCATCAAGGAGCATGACCTGGTGAGCCTGAAATGGAAGAAAGTATAAAGGAGAAGTACCTCTATGGCAAAAAAGAACAACCGCAACACCAAAAGCCGCATCATCGCCGCCGCTTGGAAACTTTTTTACGAGCAGGGCTATGATGATACCACCGTGGAGGAGATCGTGGAGGAGTCCGGCACATCCAAAGGCTCTTTTTACCATTATTTCAATGGCAAGGACGCCCTTCTCGGCTCCCTGTCGGAACTGTTCGACGATAAGTATACAGAACTCATTCCTACATTAAAGGATGATATGCATTCTTTTGATAAACTCATGTACCTGAATCGGGAAATGTTCCGCATGATCGACAACAGCATTTCTCTGGATTTGCTGGCAAGACTTTATTCTTCCCAGCTCATCACCACCGGTGAGCGTCACCTCATGGATCACAACCGCGTTTATTACAAACTCCTGCGGCAGATTACCGCCGAGGGACAGCAGAAAGGAGAGCTGCGGGACGACATTTCCGTCAATGAGTTCGTTAAGACTTATGCCCTCTGTGAACGTGCCCTCATTTACGACTGGTGTCTGTGCAGCGGGGAATATTCCCTCAGCAGATATGCCGCGGAAATGATGCCTCGTTTCTTGGGTGGATTTCGAAAAGACTGAATTTCTCAAAAACAAGCTGAAATCTTTTTCATACGAAAGATTTCAGCCTTTTTTATTTTCTGCAGAAGATTTCTCTGCCGGGAATTCTCTTTTTTTCTGCAATTTTGTTGTTTTTTCTTCAGAAAAAATAAAATTTTATTTTGCGCCGATGATTTCATATGGAATTTCGTCTAGTTATTTTTCTTGTATTTATCATAAAAATTTGATTTATAATCAAAAATCGTATAGAATATATTCTATACTTCATTCTGTATTTCAGTCTAATTTGTTTTGTGGTATACTGCATGTGAATGTAAGACGAAAAGCCTTTTTTCGGATCGGCAACGGGAGGACTGACCCGAAAAAATGCTTTTCTCTATAAGATATGTAAGAAAGGATTTGAGAAAATGCTATCAGCAAAAGTATGTATTATGATTGCCATCGCCATTTACCTCATTGCTATGCTGGGCGTCGGCATCTATTGCTCCAAGAAAAACAACAACGTAGACGACTTCTATCTGGGCGGCAGAAAACTGGGCCCCTTTGTAACAGCCATGAGTGCGGAAGCATCCGACATGAGCAGCTGGCTTCTGATGGGTCTGCCCGGCGTTGCTTACCTGACAGGTGTAGCAGACGCAGCGTGGACAGCTATCGGTCTTGCCATCGGTACTTATTTCAACTGGCTCATCATTGCCAAGAGAATCCGTATCTACTCCCATGTGGCAGACAACTCCATCACTGTTCCTGACTTTTTCTCCCGCAGATACCGTGATAACAAAAACATCCTGATGTGCATTTCTGCCATCGTCATTATCGTATTCTTCATCCCTTACACAGCATCCGGATTTGCTGCCTGCGGCAAACTCTTCAGCAGCTTGTTCGGCGTGGACTATGTTTGGGCAATGATTATTTCCGCTGTTGTTATCGTTGGCTATACCGCAACAGGCGGCTTCCTGGCAGCCAGCGCAACAGACCTGATCCAGAGTATTTTCATGACCGTAGCGCTGATTATCATTCTGCTCTTCGGCGTAAAAGTAGCCGGCGGCTGGGATACTATCATCACAGACGTACAGGCAATGCCCGGTTATCTGAACATGACCGAAACATACAGCGTAACAACCGGCACAGCGGAACCTTACAGCCTGCTGACCATCGTTTCCGTTATGGCTTGGGGTCTGGGTTACTGCGGTATGCCTCATATCCTCCTGCGTTTCATGGCCATCGAGGATAAAGAAAAACTGGCTCTTTCCCGTCGTGTGGCATCCATCTGGGTTGTCATCTCTATGGCCATTGCAGTCAGCATCGGTATCGTTGGCTATGCCATGACAAAAGCAGGCGCCATTCCTTTCCTGGAAGGCTCCACATCCGAAACAATCATCGTGCGTATTGCCGATCTGCTGAGCCAGCAGGGCGTTGTGGCGGCATTTGTTGCCGGTATCATTCTGGCTGGTATCCTGGCAGCGACCATGTCCACAGCGGATTCTCAGCTTTTGGCGGCATCCTCCAGTGTGTCCCAGAACCTGCTGCGCGGCTTCTTTAAAGTAAATATCTCTGAAAAAACAGCCATGACTATTGCGCGTGTCACCGTTGTTGTGATCTCCATCATCGCTATTTTCCTGGCACGTGACCCTAACAGCTCTGTATTCGGCATCGTATCCTTTGCATGGGCAGGCTTCGGCGCATCTTTCGGCCCCGTTGTCGTATTCGCTCTGTTCTGGAAACGCTCCAATAAATATGGCGCGCTGGCAGGCATGATCGCCGGCGGTGTTATGGTATTCGTTTGGAAGTACCTGGTTGCCCCTCTGGGCGGTGCTTTCGGCATCTATGAACTGCTGCCCGCATTCGTAACAGGTGCGCTGGTGAACATCATCGTCAGCCTGGCAACTCCCGCGCCTGAAAAAGAAATCGTGGAAGAATTCGAGCTGGTACAGAAACTTTACAAACAAAAAGCATAATGTCAAAATCAAAAGCCTTTTGGATTTCCAAAAGGCTTTTTTGTTTGTGAAAAAAAGTGAAATGAGTTCATGAATCGCAAACCATTGTAAATTTTATTCACAAATTGCGAAGCTTTTTCCGGAGAATCTGACTTTTGGGCAAAAAAATAAACCGGGACATGGTCTGTCCCCATCCACAAGGTTATCCCCAGAATTGTGGATAACCCTGTGGAAAAGTGGATAACTTTTTATGAGAAAACACTTATATTACATGAAAAAACCCTTAATTTACACCAAAATTACAGTTATATTACAATTAGAAAAAAAGTATTGCCAAAAAGTTTACTGCCTGATATTATAGGTCATGCAAAGTAAATCTGTACGTTCTGTCCGTTCCTGACAAACGGGCGAAGGAGAGTCGGCGGCGAAGAAGGAATCCTCATGGAATGGGGAGAGGGGACTGACGGACCCAAAGGAGCTGCTTCAATCGGGCGGCAGAGACGACAGAGATACAGAGCGAAATGCGCTTCGTTGTATAATTATAAAACGAACACGAAACGAAAAACAAAATTTTAAAGGAGGAATGAACCCATGAAAAAATTTCTTTCCATGGTAATGGCTGCGGCTATGGTCGTATCTCTGGTTCCTGCAACAGCATTTGCGGCTACTGGCGACATCAAAGCAACAGCTAAAGTAGTTGATGCTGCTAACTTCCCTGTTGATAGCATCACTTCTGAAAAAACTATTCATGATCAGGGCAAAGATCCTGAACTGCAGCTGACACTGACAACAGTTGACACAACTCTGGAAAATGCAGACGTTGAATTTACAGTAACACTGGACAATGCTAAGTTTGATAGCGAAGTAGCTCCCAATGTTTATGTAAAATTTGACAATGGTGGCACATCATTTGCAGGTACAAAATGGCAGGCAAACACAAAAGATGAAAGCCTGGTAACAAACAACGGCGTTTCCTTCGCTAAAGTACGCGAAGACGAAGATGAAATGACAGTAAGAATTAAAGGTGACCTGTCCAGAGGCGACGTAATCGGTATCAGACTGGGTGGCCTGTACATGGACAAAGTTTCCAAAGGCAAAACAGCTACAATCTCCGTTGATTCTGATGACTTCAAAGTAACAAACGGCGATGATCTGGTATTCGCAGCAGTAGAATCCAAAGGTATCAAAGCTTCTGTTAAAGACACAGTTGATGTTGCTACAGAAGAAGTTGCTACACTGAAAGAGATCAAAATCGAACCCTCCGTTGGTGACACTATGGGCGCAGTTCTGAGAAAGAACGACAAAAGCGTAAGTGAAATCAAACTGAAACTGAACAGCGGTTTCGAATTTGATAAAAATAGCACTCTGACATATGAAGGTACAGCAGGTACTATCGGTCCTAAAGTAACATGGGACGATGATGAAGTAATCTTCGAAGTTGGCGATAAAGTATTCGACAGTGAATACCTGAAAATCAAAGGTCTGAAAGTGGAAGCTACTTCCGCTAAAGCAGGCTCCACAGCTACAATCAAAGTATACGCTGATGGAAATGACACAGTATCTGTTGAAGTTGCTAAAGTAGTTGACTACACAGTAACAATGTCCGTTGATAAAGACGAAGACGTACCTGTAATCTACAGCGGCGTTAACGTTAAAAACGAAGGTATCACAGACGACAGCGATCACGAATCTCTGGAAGTAACAATCGAAGAATCCTTCGCTGGCGCTTGGAACAACAGCAAAGACTTCACACTGTCCGTTCCTGAAGGCGTTTACATCACAGATGTAAAAGCTGATGCAGAAGAACTGGGTGATAAAGTAGAAGGCAAAGAAAAAGCTTGGTTCGAAGCAGCTTATGATGAAGGTGACTATGTTGACCTGACATTCAAGAGAAGAGGTTGGGATGAAACAACACCCGACAACGATCCTGCAAAAGTAACATTCACACTGACACTGGTTGCTGACCCTAACTTCGAAGGCGACGTAGTTCTGAAACTGACAGGCGACGCTGTTGACGAACAGAAAGTAACAATCGCTAAATTCGTTAAACCTTACGTAGTAGAAGCTCAGCAGAACGACATGCAGATCGACTACAGAAACACAGAAATTCCTACATCCGTAGTAGTTAAAGAAGCAGAAGCTGGTCTGTGGGAAAAAGGCACTAAATTCGTGCTGTCTCTGGACAAAATCAGCTTCGACGATGAAGGTACAGTAAAAGTTGACGAAAAATCCGGTCTGGAACTGAAAGACAACGAAGTAAAAACACAGAAAGTTGATGGCGAAGAATCCATCTACTTCGTAGTTGATTCCAGAAGTGATGACGAAGCAGCAGTTGTAACAATCTCCGGCATGCAGCTGTACATGGACAGAAGCCTGCCCGCAGGTGCTTATGACCTGAAACTGAACGTTGAAGGTATGAACAATCTGTACGAAAAACAGGTTGTACTGAACGGCGCTAACGACAAAGTTGATGGCAAAGACAGAACAGTTGCTGACATCAACGATGATTTCGTAAGCTACACAGCTAAAGCTGGTTTCGTTAACATCGTAACAGCTGGTCGTGAAGATACAGATTCCTTCACAACTAAAGTTGTAGTTCCCGTTGGTGAAAAATACCTCATCTCCGGTGAAAACAAAGTAGAAATCGATGCTCCCGCATACATCAACGCTGATGGTTACACAATGCTGCCTCTGAGAGCTGTATCCGTAGCTCTGGGCATCAACTCCAACAACGTTCTGTGGGATCAGGCTACAAGAACAGCTACAATCATGTACGGTTCTAAGATCATCTCCATGACATATGGTCAGAAAGTTGTATATGTAAACGCTGCTCCTATCCCCGCATCCACATCCGTTGAAATCACAAACGACAGAATGTTCCTGGGCCTGAGAGATCTGGGCAACGCTCTGGGCGTAACAGATATCACATGGGATGCAGCTACAAAGACAGCTACACTGAACGGCAACAAATAATTTGTTCCCTCTAAGTGTAAAACCTTTGTGAGAACAAGAGACCTCCTCTTTTGAGGAGGTCTTTTTTTATTGTTTTTTCTGTGCTATCATATACTTTCCATAGGTTAGCGCTTCTTTATTAAGAAAACAAAGAAAGCTAAAATCTTTGCAGAAGGCTTCCGGTTTTCTGATTTTACAGGATTTTAGTAAGTATGTTTTCTTCTAAAGAGCCCCTTTAAAGAAATTTAAAACAATGTTTTTTAAAGAGGAGACTGCTTTTGATTTTCCTTTTCTTTCTTACGCACATCCTTAGCCACCTTTTTTACCTTATTTTCCTTTCCATATATTTCCTATTACATTTGTATATTTATGTATTATATAAGTAAATAATTGTATGTTATTAGTGTATTTTTCGGTATGCTATGAAGTCGACATGTAGGAAATTTGTAAGATTTTTATAAGACACTCTTTTTTGAAATGACTTAAAAACGTTGATATATCAATGAAAACTCATGTTTTTGTTGCCTTTAAAAATTTGTCAAAAGGTTACAGTTCTGTTACATCCTAAATTTCCTCTTGCCAAAAATGCTGTGCATAAGTATAATGAACTTGCATACGAAATCTGTGCTTTCTCTGTATCTCTTCGGCACAGACGAAGATTGTACCAAGGAATCCGAGGCTCTTTGCGGAATGGGGGAATGAACCGCAGTGACTGAGGTGCCGTTTTTGCCTGTGGCGGACGGTAGAGAGGCGGTACAGACGAGTGGCAGGTTCGTTGTATAATTATGAAACGAAAAAGAGATGAAAAGACGAGACAAAAGGAGGAATGAACCATGAAGAAATTTCTTTCCATGGTGATGGCTGCGGCTATGGTCGTATCTCTGGTTCCCGCAACTGCATTTGCGGCTTCCGGCGACGTAAAAGCTACAGCTAAGATTGTAGGTTCCAAGAACTACACACAGGACGAGATCGAGTCCAAAACGATCAACAAAAAAGTTGAAGGCCCTGAAGCACAGCTGACATTTACAACAGCTGACTATGCTTCCAATTCCGATACAGCAGTGAAATACACTCTGTCTCTGGATAACGCGGATTTCTACAAATCCGGCAGCGCAATCGCTGACAAAGGCAAGCTGTCCATCACACTGAAAGGTGACAAAACAGTAACAAAACAGGCTGGTGAAAGCGACAAAGATGTTGAATTCACAGATGTTTATGACAACGGTAACAAAGTAAAAATCGCATCTGTAAAATTTACAGATAACGATGAAGTAGAAGTTGTTATCGACGGTAAAATGGAAAGAGGCTCCGTTCTGGCCTTTGACCTGACTTCCGTAATGGACAAAACAACAAAAGGCAAACAGGCAAAAGTAACTGTTGAATCCGACGATATCACAATCTCCAACGGTTCTGACCTGACATACGCTTCTGTTGAAAGCAAAGGCATCAAAGCATCCGTAAAAGATACTGTTGATGTTGCTCCCGAAGAAATGGTTGAACTGAAAGAACTGAAGATCGAACCCGCTGTTGGCGACAACATTGGCGCGATCATCAAAACAGACGGCAAACTGAAACTGAAACTGAGCAGCGGTTTTGAATTCGCAGGCAAAAAGACAGATCTGAAATTCAGCGTAGGCAACCCTACTATCGACAGCTTCGAAGACGATGAAATCGTACTGAACATCGGTGATGTTATTCGTGGCGCAGACGTTCTGAAAATCACAGGTCTGAAAGTGGAAGCTACTTCCGCTAAAGCAGGCGCAGTTGCTACTCTGAAAGTTTACGCTGACGGCAACGACACAGTTTCCGTAGAAGTAGCAAAAGTAGTTGATTCCGCAGTAGTAATGTCCGTTGATAAAGACGCAGACGTACCCGTAATCTACAGCGGTGTTAACGTGAAAAACACAGGTATCACAAGCAGCAGCGATCACGAAGCTCTGGAAGTAACTGTGAAAGAAACATTCCCCGGCGCTTGGGACGATGCAAAAGATTTCACATTCAAACTGCCTCAGGGTGTTTACATCGCTGACGTACAGAGCATTTCTGCAGACAACATGCAGGTAGACAATGTTCAGACATGGTTTGAAGGCGCTTACGATAAAGGCGACTACGAAACACTGACATTCAAGAGAAGAACTTGGACTGAAACAGATCCTTCCAAGAAAGACAAAGCAGAACTGAAATTCACACTGGTTCTGGTTGCAGACCCTAACTTCGAAGGCGATGTTACTCTGACTCTGACAGGCGACGCTCTGAAAGAACAGAAAGTAACAGTTGCAAAATTCGTAAAACCTTTCACAGTAGAAGCAAAACAGAACGACATGCAGATCGACTACAGAAACACAAAAGTTCCTACAGATGTAGTCATCAAAGAAGCAGAAGCTGGTCTGTGGGATAAGAACGTAACATTCGCTCTGTCCCTGGATAAAATCAACTTCGACGACGATGCAAAAGTAACAGTTGACGATAAGAGCGGTCTGAAAGTAAAAGACGCAAAAACAACAAAAGGTGTTGTTACTTTCAAAGTAGACTCTAAGAGCGATGACAAACCCGCAGAAGTAACAGTATCCGGTCTGACACTGTTCATGGACAGAAACCTGCCCGCAGGTGCTTATGACCTGGATGTATTCTCTCCCGTAATGCTGGGCGCAGACAACGGCAGCAGAGAATCCGTTGCTGACAAAAAAGGCACAATCGAAGACAATGGTTTCCTGTCTCAGGATATCTTTGGCAAATCCACAAGCAAACGCGTGGTTGCTGACGTAAACGATGATTTCTACAGCACAACAGCAAAAGCTGGCTTCGTAAACATCATCACAGCTGGTCGTGAAGATACAGATTCCTTCACAACAAAAGTAGTAGTTCCCGTAGGTGAAAAATACCTGGTATCCGGTGAAAACAAAGTAGAAATCGACGTTCCCGCATACATCAACGCTGGTGGTTACACAATGCTGCCTCTGAGAGCTGTATCCGTAGCTCTGGGCATCAACTCCAACAACGTTCTGTGGGATCAGTCTACAAGAACAGCTACTATCATGTACGGTTCCAAGATCATCTCCATGACTTCCGGCCAGAAAGTAGTATATGTAAACGCTGCTCCTATCCCTGCTGCTACATCCGTTGAAATCAAAGACGGCAGAATGTTCCTGGGTCTGAGAGATCTGGGCAACGCTCTGGGCGTAACAGATATCACATGGGATCAGGCTACAAAAACAGCAACACTGAACGGCGGCAAATAATTAACCGTTGTATTCCAAACCCTTATGTATAGAAAAGAGGCTCCTGCGGGAGCCTTTTTTCCTTTTGGAAAGGGAGCCTATAAGTTAGGTAGAAATACGATTCCCCGAAAGCAGATTTCATCTGAAAAAGGCTGACATCCTTTGTTTATAAGGATGCCGGCTTTTTCGTTTTTTAGAGATACGCCGAAAGCAGGAACCGTTTTTTTGTTTTTCCCGAAGAAAAGTTTAAGAAATATGAAAGCACCTGTTTTTTTTCTGGATAATATGGTATAATTGGTTTTACTATAAACATATCTTGGGATATTACCCATAGGAGGTTTGAGAGATGAAAAAATATTTTGTCAAAGGAAGAACCGTTGCGGCAACGGCTATGGCTGCCCTGTTGGTATCTACCACAGCATTTGCGGCGGAACAGCCCAAGGAATCCATTCCCGCTACCAAAATTTTGACCATAGAAGAAGCACAGGCTCTGGAAGCCCAGAAGGAAAAAGAACTCACTTATGAAGAAGCAGTGGAACTGGCTACCAAAAACAGCTCTGACCTTCGTTCTGTGGCGGAAACAGCCGATTATTTGCAGGATCTGAAAGAAGATATCTGGGATATCACAGGATCTTTCTCTGTGCCCACCGTATCTTATCAGCAGTGGGTGGATGATGATATTTACGCCATCTATTCCTCCATCCAGAATATCAGCAGCAGCATGACCAAAAACCGCTACTCTGAAGAACTGACAAAAATTTCCCTGGAAGCAACCGTAAAGAATTACTATACTTCCATTTTCAGCGACCAGAGCTCTCTGGAACTGGCGAAAAAAGATATGGCAGTGAAAAAGACATTGTGGGAACAGGGTCAGCTGAAAAACCAGCTGGGACTGCTCAGTGACTATGATTTGCAGAAACTTCGCTCTGATTATGAACAGGCACAGTATAACGTGACAAAGCTGGAAATGGCTCTGGAACAGGAATATCTGTCCTTCTATAACTTCATCGGTCAGGACAGGGAAAAGGACTATACACTGGTTTATGACGTGGAATATGCCCCTTATGAGCTGCCTCAGCCCATGACACAGTATATCAACAGCAAAATGAACACCGACTATACCATCAAATTGCAGGAGCAGGCTGTGAAAGACGCGGAATTCAATAAGAATTACATGTCTATGTCCTCCTCCAACGCAACCTCTGCCAATAACAAGCATTCCTATGAGGAAGCGAAACGGAGCCTGAAAACCGCTAAAGACAGTAAGGAACTTGCTATCCAGAATGCTTATAATTCCATTCTGTCTTTGGAAAGCCAGTATGATTCCGCATTGACCACACTGGAACAGGCAAAAGCGGCACAGCGTGCAGCAGAAGTAAATTATAAAGCAGGCAATACAACAGCAATTACATTAGACCAGGCTGCCCTGGCAGTGGAACAGGCACAGAACGCTGTGACACAGCTGGAATATGCCCACGACATGCAGATTTATCAGTTCGAAAATACAGAACTGCTTTCCAGCGGCACAACAGGAAAAACTTCCGCATAAGCCGAAAATGAGAAAATACTAAGAAAATTATGAGAAAAAAGGACGTTTTTATGAGAAACGTCCTTTTTTTGTAATTTTTAGAAATCCCAGAAAATCAAGGTTTTCTCCACTTATGTTTCAGTAATTTTACATTGAAATTAGAGTTTGGCAAAGTCTATTGTCAATCTTTTTTTTGCGGATATAATAGCGTTGCAAAGTTCAAACACACAAAACATGCAGGAAATATGCAGATTTTGCTTTGAAGAATATGGGAAAGAGAGCATGAATTCTGTTTGAAATTATAGGGAACAGAAGCAATGGTCTGGGGGATTTTTCAAGGTATGTATGTCTTTTGTGCGAAAGAATGCATCTTCGTTTTATAACTATGCAACGACATTTTTACAGAAGCAAAAGGAGGAGCAGAC
>UMEM01002831.1_pt1 | contig 21897 bp, 17 predicted proteins | sample 1964761 | NCBI WGS metagenome assembly UMEM01 (sample SAMEA4836021, study PRJEB28245) | human gut metagenome | biome: gut microbiome; material: fecal sample | place: Denmark | collected 2008 | reverse complement strand
TTCTTTATAAATATCAATAAAACAATCATTATAATCTACATCTTCTATGTCTTTATATAACTTATAAACTCTTTCAAGAAATGAATTATGATAATATAATAAATATATATATTTTTCTCTAATTTTTAATATATTATTCTCAATATCTTTTAGATTAAAATATTTTTTCTCTATATATTTCTCAATATTTTTTAAGTTATTTATCAATTCTTCTTTTCTCCGATTATTTTTATTATATTCATTTTCAAAAATATTGGAATCTATTTGTGAATTTTGTTCATCAATTTCTTTTATATATTCTAAGATATAATTTTTCTTGATATTGTAAAATATATAATCAAAATGATTTTTCAATTCTTTGCTATCAAAATTTTTTATATTTTTTAAAAATTCTTCTTTATTCTTTTTTAGACTTTCTATTATAAAATTTTTATGACTTAACATCATTTTTATAAAATTTTCTTTATTTTGACTTTCATGATAAATCCCTAAATAATTAATATAAGTTCTATCATTTATTCTAATAACTGTTGCTCCTGATTCCCCATTTATTTTTTTTTCTATTTTTATTTTATCTACTTCTTGTTCTATATCTATTTTTTTTATATCTTGTATGTTTTTAATATCTAATTTTTTAAGAGTTTCATTTATATATTTTTCGTCTACTAAATAATGATTTTTAAAATCTTCTTTCTGTGCTCTTTCTCCCAATATAATTATTGGATAGTTAGCATCTTTTTCAAGTTCCACTGCTTCAACCAGTCCTTTTCCAATAACTATATCTTTTTCATTATATATAGTTGAATATTCTACTCCACCTCTTAATAAAAAATTATATTTTTCTATTGCCATTATTTGAATATATGCAAGACATCTAAAGACATCATACATCTCTTTTAAAGTTGTATTTGGAAAATTTATAAAGATATTATCTGAAAATAATTTTATTTTATTTTCTTCAAAGCCATTCTCTATTAAAATTTCTTTTATATCCTTAATAAAATTTTCATATTTCTTTACTAATTTTTCTTCTTCTTCAAAATTAGAAGTTAGAAATTTACTTTTTGTTCCTAATACATCAAAGAATACACAAAATTCTTCTTTTAATTTTTTATCTTCTGGCATTTATCCTCCTTTTATTGTTTACTAATTTTTTTCTAAAATTTCTCTCATCTTTAGAAAGGAATATTTTTTAAAAGTAAAATTTCAAAATCTAAATTGTTCTCACAAGACGAAAACCACAACTCTCATGCCTATTATTACTATTAAACTTATAACGTTTGACAACAACACAACCATCAGCATCATTGTACCAAGAACCTCCTTTTAACCTTTTACTACTTTGATTTTTATTATATATATATATTAACCCATTTGGTAAATTCTCTTCTATATATATGTCGTAACACCATTCAAAAATATTACCACTACAATCATAAAGCCCCAATTGATTAGGAAGTTTCATTCCAACCTCATGAGTTTGTTCTTTTGAATTATTAGAATACCATGCTACTTTTTCAATATTGTTATTTCCAGCATAACTTTTATCAAATGTTCCATCCTGAATAGCAACTTCTCCACCTCTTGCAAACCATTCCCATTCAACCTCTGTTGGTAATCTAAATCCTTCTGTCTTTTTAAAATCTGCCTTATCTGGTTCAACTGGACTTTCCCCAATTTGGTTTATTTTTAATATTGGATTATCAAAATCATCATAAGTTATATTATACACAGGCTCTAACTTATATTTTTTACTCATTTTATTACAATAATAGATTGCATCCCACCAAGAAACTTGTTCAACTGGTCTTTTGTCTCCTTTAAAATAACTTGGATTAGTTTCTTCAACTTCTAACCACATTTCTTGTGTTGTAGGATATTTACATACTTCTAAATTACAAACTTCTTTTTCTTCTTCTGTAAACGATGGTTTATATTTTCCACCTCTTACAAATACCATATTATCTAGTTCTAAAACTTTATCTACCTTAAACTTTTCTTTTATTCTTTGAGTAGGTGCTATTTTTTTAGAAGCTGATTTAATTTTAAATTTCTCATAGCCTTTCTTTAAAACTTCTATCTTATCAGCCAAAATATTTGATAAAGAATCTATAGTTTTTATTGAATCTAATAAATCTTGTGTTGTTAATTTTGAATCTTCTTCATTTTCTATATCTTCAACATTAAATATAGTTTCCACTGTCATTTTTACAACTTCTTCTATATCTGACCCACAGTAACCTATTGTTTTTTCTGCTAATTCTTTAATGTCTATTTTATCATTTAATTTCCCTCTTTTTTCTAAATGTATCTTAAAGATTTTTTCTCTTTCTTCTTCATTAGGAAAATCTATAAAAAATATTTCATCAAATCTTCCTTTTCTTAAAAATTCAGGTGGAAAAGCAGTTATATCATTAGCAGTTGCAACAACAAAAACTGTATTTTCTTTTTCTTGTAACCAAGTTAGAAATTGTCCAAACAATCTTTTAGTAATATCACTAGCTCCACCATCTTGATTTATTCCTGCAAAGGCTTTTTCTATTTCATCTATCCATAGTATACAAGGACTTATAGATTCAGCTGTTTTTAATGCTACTCTCATATTATGTTCAGATTCTCCAACATATTTTCCTAATAATCTTCCTATATCAAGTCTTAATAATGGTACATTAAAAAGTCTTGCACTAGCTTTGGCTGCTAAACTTTTCCCACAACCAGGCATTCCAACAAGTAACACTCCTTTTGGTGTATCTACTCCAAATTTTTTAGCTTCATCTAATCTTCTAAATACTTGCGCCTTAGATTTTAGCCATTCTTTTAAACCTTCTAAACCTCCAATATCTTCAATTTTTTCTTTAAAATCTATTATTTCTAATATTGATGATTTTTTAATTATTTGTCCTTTTTCTTTTATTATTATATCTCTACCTGAAATTGAAATATTATTTTTTGATTCAATTATCATATTAAGTACATGGTCTATTTCTAATTTAGTTAATCCCTTTAATGAAATAGCAACTTCTCCTATATCTTTTTCATCTACTTTTATATTATTATCCTTAGAAAATTTTAAAATATATTTTTCTATTTCATCCTTTGACATATTTGGAATATCCAATATAGAAGTAAATTTTTCTAATTCTTTTGGCACAGTTTCAGTTTCACTTATAACTATTATTGTAAAATTATAGTCTGGACTTGAATATCTTGTTTCTGCTATCTTCTTTATATAGGCAATATTTTTAGCATCTTTCATTTCTTCTTCTGCATTTTTAATTAATAAAAATACATTAGTCTTTATCCCTTCTGAATACAACTTATCTAAGAAATTATATAAATCAGTGACCTCTTCTTCTTTTACCTTAGTTTCAAAATCTACTGCACCAAAAGCTCTATATTCATATATAGCCTTATCTTGATAATCCTTTGTTACCTCTTTAACAATAGTATCAATTTCCTTGTAATCCCCACTATTTACCCAAATTATTGGTCTCCTTGCTCTTAAATACTTAACTAAATTTGTTTCCATTTTACCCTCCTAAATTTTTATTTTTATATGTAAATATTAATTAAAAAGTTTTCTTATAAAACTTTTTACTCCACTCCATGCAGAGCTAACTGTATTTTTAACTTTATTTACTCCACTTTTCACTATATCAACTGCTTTATCTACAACCTTTTCTGTTATTTTTCCTAAGCCATTTGCGATTTTTAAAGCTATATTACTTCCAACAACTCCACAAACAGCACCCGCTGCTAAAGCTAATCCTCCTGTTAATATAGTCCCAACAGTTCCTATTGTACCTAATCCTATTGTTGTGGCTAATGCCATTCCAACTGAAAATCCTATTCCAGAAGATATTATTGCTCCATATCCAGCACTAATTGAACTTCCAACATCTTTTACTGCTTGCCCTAGACTTATTTCTCCACTTCCTAATTTAAAAGCTGTTCCTATTATGTCCATAGAAGCTGCTGCTATCACCCCAATGCTGTTATTTGTTAGCATTCTTGAAAATACTGTTGGAATAACTTTCTTTTCAACTGCAACTCTTATTCCACCAGCAACTGCTGTTGCCATTCCCATAGAAGCTCCTGTCTTAATTCCTACCTCAATAACTTCTTCTGCTTCAACCTCTTTTCCAGTAATAAGATTTACTCCAATATTTGCTGCCATTCCTATTCCAACTCCCATAGTCCCATTAAGCATAGCTTGTTTACCTATTTGTTTTGATATTGAAATAGTATTAACATCTTTTTTAAAATTAAGTATATCTCCTGTTTTATTTCCACTTTGTAAATTTTTTTGAATATCTTTAATTTCTGCCTTAGTTATTCCTTTACTTTCAACATTATTAAATTTTATTTTATCAACTGAATTAGCAATATCTCCTGTTTGGTCTGTTGGAACTAATTTTGATTGAAATTTATATTTATATCCTGTCACTTTATCATAAAATGCCTTTGCACTTTCATTAGCATTTTTATATGCTTTTGCTGAATATTTCTTAACATATTTGTCTGTATCTTCTATAATAAGGTCAATAGAATTTTTACCATAAGTTTCTCCAAGTTCTGGTTTTAATGCTTCTGCATGATAAGATTTTTGTTTAACTGCTGCATCTATATTAAAAGTTCCTGCATGATATTCTTCAAAGATAAAACCATCTAAATTTGGATTTTGATTTATCATTCCTGCTTTTGTTGTTACACTTTCCATCATAGTTTTATTAGCATTATCTATTGCAGTATTTACACTATCAACATAATTATTTACAGAATTAGCACTTAAAACATTGGCAACTAATTGAGGTTCTTTGATAGCAGCAGTTTCATACATCATAGTTTCATTATATTGAGATAAAATATTACTTGCTTCTTTCATATCTTCAATAACTTCTTTTGTATCAATGATTTCTGCTTCTTCTATTTCATCAGCAACTTTTTCTAATATTTCATTTCCTACATAATCTCCATTAGTTATCCCTACACTTTGATACTTCTCAACTTCTTTTTTCTTTTGATAATAGATTTCAATTCCTGTTATAAGTTCAGTTGCTATCTTTTCTATATCTTCCACCTTTTTATTAGGTAGTTCATTTTGTAACTCTGAAATTAACCAAGTTTTTAAATCTTTTTTATCTTGACTCTTTTCATTTTCTGCATAACTTTTTAAAAATTTCTTAATAATTTCCTCTGTTTTTCTCTTTCTACTTCCCCTCAAACTAAACATCTTTTTTCTCCTCATTTTTATATATTTTTAATGTATTTTCTAATTCTTTTTGTAGCCTTTTTCTCAATTCTTGTGGCTCTAAAATTTCAATCAATGAAAAAAATTGTGCAAAATATACTATTGCTAATTTATTATCACATTCAAAAGTATAAATATTATTATTTTTATTTAAAAGTCTAGGTCTATTAGTTAAAACTTTCTCATACAATTCTAGGCCCTTTTCTGTGAACTTAACTTTCACTCTATTTTTATATGATAAGAAAGGATCAAATTTTTTATATACTTCATCAATGTATTTTTTATCTTTTACTTCAATCTTTTCATTAGTGAACCATATTTCCTCTATTTCAGATATTCTATAATTTCTATAATCATTATTTTTCTCACAATAACAAAACAAATATGAACGACTTTCACTGTCTGAAACCTTGATAAAATATGGATTAATAAGTCTTATATAATTATGATATTTAATTTTTATCTTATTTCCATCTTTTATGGCTTTTTCAATATTTTTAAAATTCTTTTCAAAGAGTATCTCTTCCCTCTTGTATCTTAAATTATTTATATATGTAAAAAATATATTCCTCCAATACTCTGCCTCTGTTTCTATTTTGTTTCTTATCAAAGTATCCATAAAAATTTCTTCATTGCTTTTATTTAAGTTAAACTGTATAACTTCACCAGAGGAATCTTCTAACTCAACTTTATTCAAATTTTTATCTATGTAGTAGTTAAATATTATATTCCCTATCTTTCCAATTTGTAATTTAAAATATTCTGAATCACTTTTAATAATTTCATTCATAAAATCTGAAATTGTAAATCTGACCTTTTTCATTTTTATCCCCTCATTTTCTTTTAATCTGTCTATATAATATACAATTTTAAAAGAATATTCAAGGAATGATTTAAAGGTTAAATTTGTTCCCTAAGAAAATTTAAAATTATTGAAAATGCTATAAAAATTTAGAAATATTTATATTTTTTTGTTCCCTCTTATTTGACAAATAAAAAATGTACCAAAGATAAAATTAATTATCAATGGTACATTTATTTTACAATTTAACTAAAATCTTTCAACAGTTGTAAAAGGTTCAAAAGCAAATTTATGTAAATCAACAGAATTTGCAACTTCTACCTTATGAATGTTATTTTTTCTAAAAGCATACATATCTATCTTAGTAACAGATTTTGGAAAACTTACTGTTTCTAAAGCATTTTTATAGAAAGCTGACGCTCCTATATATTCTAATGATTCAGGTAAATTTAATTCTGGAAGTTCATTCATAGCAAATGAGCTTGGTTCTAATCTTTTTACTTTACTTCCAAATTCAACCTTAGTCAATTTATTCCTGTAAAAAGCAAATCCTTCAATATTTACTAATGCTTCTGGTAATTTAACTTCTTTTAATTTACAAACTCCAAAAGCATCATAACCAATACTTTCCACTGTATTAGGTATCACTACTGATGTTAATCCTCTTCTATAAAAAGCATTGTCTCCTATCTTTTTTAAAGGTAGTCCATCAGGAGTTAGTTCAGGAATTACTAAATCAGTTTTACCTTCAAGTTTTACTTTGTCTTTACCCTTTTGAGTCATTCCTTTTAGTTCATCACCTTTGAAAATGAAGTCATCATATTCCCAAATATTTTGTTCCATTTTTCTCCTCCTAGAATCTACTTAATTGTACTAATTCATTAAATGTTTCAAGTTGAGTCTTAACTTGTCCAAAGTCTACCATTTGTTGATCGTATCCCATTTTAATCAATGGTACTTTTGCTTCATCAAATGCTTGTTTTAATGATGGATATTCCATTTCTTCTGTATCGTTGAAATTCATCATAAATAATAGGCAACCATCTGCATTATTTTCTTTTACTAAATCTAATACATATTTTGGTCTTTTGATAATATCAGGGTCATAAAGTAAAGGATCTTCATCCATACGAGCAAATTGATCAGCAAGAGCTAACATTGGATCAGCTATTGATAAATCTATGTCTACTTTTAATGCTCTTGATTCATGAGCTACATCATCTGCAACTACACATACTTTATAGTTATCAAATACTTCTAAAAGTCCTGAGTTATCAGTGATAATTCCACTTGTAACAACTCTCACTCCATCCCATTGTTCTTCTGGTAGAGCTTCCAATTGTTGATTTAATATTCTTAATAAATCTGTATGTTCATCTTTTAACATAAAGTATGAACTCTTTAAAACATTAGATCTATCAGATGCTTTTACACTTTGAGGATGTTTAGCAGCAAGTTTTATAAATCTCCTTTTTTCTTCTCTATTTTCATTATAAACCTTAAATGCTTTCTTTAAGTTTTCATCAGTTATTTTTACATTGCAAATTTTTTCTAATTCTTCTTTTGCATTATTAAAAATTTTAGCATTATATTGTTTACCAAAATCTTCTTTTCTATGTTGTGCATGATTTAAAAATATCATAGGTATCTTTTTTCCTGCACTTACTTTATAGTTTTGAGATAATGGTCTTAATGTATCGTCAAGAGTAGTTAGCATAGAAGCAGATAATCCATCTAATGTTCCATCTAATGCCATTTCTAAACATCTCAAAGCCAATGAGTAATAGAAAGTAGGAAAATAATCCTTTGCTTTTTCAATAGGTCCTTGTCCTCCCCATACACCAAATGGAACCATTCCACCTGCATAAACTATTTCTTCTGGTGCATAATAAGGGAATATTCCTACTGCTTTCTTACCTTCAGCAAGATATTTATCTAATTGCTTTCTAGGATTTTCTGCATAGTACTTAAATTGTTCTAACAATTCCTTAATTTCAGCCATCTTTCTTCCTTCCTCCTAATTTTAGTGTTTTATTGTTTCTTTTGACCAGTCTGTTTCTTTTGTATTTTCAAAATTAGTATAAACTTCTTCACCTTTTGCTAATTTTTCTTCTTTTCTTTCTTGCATTATTTCAACAAGTCCTTGTACTCTTGTATTGTATTGTTCTGTTGAGAAGTTTCTTTCATCAGCTTGGTCTCCATCAAAGTGAACAACTGGTATTCCTAAATCTTCTTTCCATCTTCTTTCTATTTCAGGCATTGCACCACTCCAAGGTTTACAACTACGGTTATAGTTTACAAGTGCTCCACTTATACCATTTTCTTTAGCCATAGTTTCTCTCCATTCAACACCAGTTTCTATACATACAGAACAAGGTGCTTTACAATATGCTGCTGCCATTTCTCTTATATTATTATATCTAAATCCAAATGCTGGTGCATAAACAACAGCTGTAACATTTACTCCATTGTCTTTTAAAGGTTCAAATAATGGTTTTAATCCTGGCCAACAAGGAATTCCTTCAAATAGTATTCTATGTTCTTCTGGATATTCCCAAGTTGAAGTTCCTTCTTTAATAGATTGTTCAAATTCATCTGCAAGTAGCTCAAATCCCATAGCTGCTTCTTCATCACATCTAGCAGCAACTATATCAGCCATGTGGTTAAATAAATCAAATCCACTAAGTGGTGATGGTTTATATCCCATATATTTACAAGCTCTCAACCAAGCAGCAGCAGTTCTATTTGCTCTTGCACAGGCATCTTCAAATTTCTTTTCATCAAATTTCTTTCCTGTCAATTCTTCTAACTGTTTAATAGCGTAATTAAATTGTCCAAGTAAATAATCAATTTTTTCTTCTGGTACATCTACTGTATTTGAAAATGGTATATCTATCATTATTAATGGAATATTATGTATTCTTGCAATATTTTCATACCATTTAGTCATCATATTACAGATATTATTACAACATAGTAAGAAGTCTGGTTGAGGCATTCTTCTTGCATCTGTTGGTTCACCAGCAGCATAAGCTAAACTAATTCTTGCATATCCACAAATATCATTGTCATATCCCATATCTTCTGCTGCTTGACAAAGTCTTAATCCATCTTTTTTAGCTGCTGCTGATGCAGCATGATTTTCAGGATATACAACATTTAAATCAAAAGCCTTAGCAAGCTCAATAGGGAATTTAGATGAACTCCATCCAACTAGTTCCCCTCTCTTTTTTGCTTCCCAAGCATTTGCATAAACTTTATCAACAACACCTCTTAATATAGCCGCAGCAGGTTTATGTCCTTCTATTGGTCTAGGTTTTTTATTAGGTAATTTTTCCATTTTTCCAGCCATTTTTGTTTCCTCCTATTCATTTCTAAGTACATCTTATTCTATATAATTTATGAAAAATAGTTCGTTACTAGCCAGATTTCTTAACGAATAAAAATTAAGAATTCGCTACAAATTCGGCAAACTTGTCAACAAGTTGACTTCAAACAAGCCGAGATTTGTTCGGCTCATTCTATTTAATTTTTATTCTAAAATCTGGAATGTAACTCACTTATTTTTTTATAATTACTTCTGAAGTTTTCAATTATTGATGAGTCATCATATATTTTTGATAAGCAAATAATGCTGCTCCTATTGCTCCATTTAATTGACAATATTCATTTGTATGTATTTTAAAACCTAAATTTCTTTCTAAGGCTCTTACCATACCTTTATTAAGTGCAACTCCACCAGTCATAACAACATCATCTTTTATACCAATTCTTTTTGCCAAGCTACCAACACGACTAGCTATGGCTGTGTGAATACCTTTTACTATATCTTCAATTTTTGTTCCTTTTGCAAGTTGTGAAATTACTTCTGATTCTGCAAATACAGTACAAGTTGAACTTATTGCTACATCAACAGTTGATTTTTCATCTAATTTTTCTAAGTCTTCTAAATTTACTTCCAAAACTTTTGCAATTACATCTAAAAATCTTCCTGTTCCTGCTGCACATTTATCATTCATAACAAAATTTTCAAGCATTCCATTGTCTCCAATTTTTAATGCTTTTGAATCTTGACCACCAATATCTATAATTGAGTGAACATTTGGAAATAGAAAATATGCTCCCTTTGCATGACAAGACAATTCAGACATTTGAGCTGGCACCTCTGCTAATGAATTTCTTCCATAACCAGTTGCTACTGCCCCTTGAAGCTCACTGACAGAAGATAATCCAACTTGTTCTAATGCCTCTTTCATTGCTCTAGCTGGTCCACTAGTCCCTGTTCCTACTGATATAACAGATTTTGCAACGATTTCTTTACCATCCTTTAATATTACACATTTAGATGCTGTTGATCCAACATCTATCCCCATAGTAAAAACATTACTCATTGTTATACTATCCTTTCCTTAAAAATAAATTAAATCATCCAATCCATACAGCATGCAAACTCTTAGCAAACTCTAAGAATTTTGTTATTATTACTGCATTTGTAAGGTTACTTATAAACCCTCCAATTACTGGAACTACAAAGAATGCTAACTTAGAATATCTATATTTTTTACAAACAGCTTGCATTGTAGTCATTGATACAGGGACTGCTCCTAATCCAAATCCCATATGCCCAACTGCCATTACTGCTGCATCATAATTTTTTCCCAATAATCTAAATGTTAAGAAATAACAGAATACTACTATAAGTACTAATTGTGCTATCAGTAATACTACTAATGCTAATCCTAGTCCAGATAATTGCCATAATTTCATAGTTATAATTGACATAGAAACAAACAATGCCAATGAAAATTCTCCAACTATGTCAATCGATTCATATAAAACATCATGATTTCCTTCTTTTCTATCATAAATCAGTCTTATTACAATTCCTGCAAACATACAGCATACATGTATTGGCAGTGCTACTTTCCAACCAGTGCTTTCTTGTATTGATTTAAGTCCTAATTCTATTAATTTACCTATTCCTATTGCAATACACATTAAAAATACAGCTTGAATAAGATTTGGCTTATCAACTAATATACTTCCTGTTCCTTCTACATCTATTTCATCCATTACTTGTTCATTTAATGTAGAACCTTCCAACTTAAATCTCTTTACTAAGAAATTTCCAAAAGGTCCTCCAAGCATACAACCCGAAATTAATCCAAATGTAGCTGCTGCTAATGCAACTTCCTTAGCTGCTACTGCTCCAGCCTTAACTGCCTCTGGTGCAAATGATGCTGCATTTCCATGTCCACCTGTCATAGGTATACTTCCTGTCATCATTGAAATTAATGGATCTACATTCATAAACTTACCTACAGCTAATGCTACTCCATTTTGGAAAGCTGCTAACACTGCTGCTAAAATTGCAAATATCAGAACTAATTTCCCACCTTTTTTCAAAAGTGCCATACTTGCTGCTGCTCCACTTGCTGCCAAGAATATACAATAAAACAATTGATTTATTGCTTTGTAATCAAAATCTAACTGAACTATTCCCATTTTAAAAAGTAATAATGATATTAAAGCAAATACTGTTCCACCAACAACAGAAGCTGGTAAACAATATTTTTTCAAAATTGGAAATATTTTTCTTAAAAAATCTCCAAAGTAGATTGCTAACACAGCTAACATAAGTGTTGTAAACATATCAAAATTTAATTCTTTCATTTTTCCTCATTTCTAATTATTTTAAATATAAATATTTAAGTTAGAATTCCTATGTTATTTACTATACTACCCATAAATATCCATCTATGAGTAGTATAGCAACAATATTTTCACTTAGTTTATTTCTTTGTATAAGTTTCAAATTCTCTTATTGCTCTTGGTAAAATCATTTGATGGAATGCACAAATTGATTTTGGATTTTGATATACTGCATTAGCAAATGCTTGTATATATCCTCTTAAATCATATAAAGGTACTATTTCATCAACCATACCTGTTTTAGCACAGTATGCTGGTCTTGATTTAGCTGTATATTCATTTATCAATTGATTCATTTTATCTATTGTAGGTTGTAAATCTTTTCCAGCTTTATAATCTTTTGCAAGTCTTCTTGAATACATTGCAGAAGCTGCTGTTTCCCCATTCATTACATACACTTCTGTTGCTGCTGTTCCTAATGAGAAAGCATTTGTATTATTACCTTGTGGTCCACCCAATACATAGTGAGCTGCTGCTGAACCTTTTCTAATAGTAATTTCTATTTGAGGTACATGTGAATTTTCTATTGAATAAATTAAAGATTGTCCTAGTCCTAATAATTCAGCTTCTTCAGCAGGGTTTCCTACATCTATACCACTTGTGTCTTGCAACCAAACTATTGGTAATCTATCTCTTGAACAAAGAGTTACAAATTCACTCATTTTAATAAGCCCTTGACGATATAGTTTTCCACCAATACCTACTGACTTTTCTCTATATTCAGGATAATTCATTAATAGTCCTTGTGCATTTGCAACAACTCCTACAAGTAATCCATCAACTTTTGCAATTCCTGTTACAACTTCTGGTCCATATCCCTTTTTGTATTCAGAAAATTCGCTGTTATCAAATAAACGTCCAATTACATCATAAATATTGTAAGTTTTCTTTTGATTCATTGGAATTATTGAATATAAATCATTAGGGTCAAATAGAGGTTCAGTTGGTTCATCAACTCTAAAAAATTCTAAGTCATAAGATGGTAAATAATCCATATATTTCTTTATTCCATCTATAACTCCTATTTCATCATCATAAACTTCTCTAAAAAATCCAGTTTTATCATAGTGAACATGAATAGTTCCTGGAACTTCAACTTTTTTAGCAGCTATTGTAGCTTCTGCTATTTGAACAGCTCCTTCCATATCAATATATCCCTTAGGATTCATTCCTCCAACTATTCCTGCTCCTCCAACTGCCATATTAGCATCTTTATGAGCTATTAATATTGTAGGACTGATACTATGATATCCTCCACCTGCTGGGTTAGTTCCATAAATTCCTACTATTACTGGGATACCTAATTGTTGTAATTCTGCATTACGGAAGAATGGAGTTCCCCCACCTCTTCTATTAGCATAAACTTTTTCTTGTTCATCAAGTTTAACACCACTACAATTTAATACATAAACTAGTGGAATTCCCAAGCATTTAGCTGTATCTGATGCTCTTAATAAGTTATCTGCTTGACCTGGCACCCAAGCTCCAACTATTTTCTTATTGTCAGAAGCAACAACTACTGCCCATTTTCCACCAATTCTTCCTAATCCTTTTACTATACCAGTTCCTGTTTCAAAATCTTCTGGATTATATAGACTGTTTAAAGGATACCAAGTTCCTTCATCTACTAATTCTGCTACTCTTTCTAATGCAGTCATTTGACCTTTATCATGAATTTTTTCATCAGGAGTTCCTGAATCTTGCATTGCTTGAATACTTTGGGCAATAGCATCTTCAATTTCTCTTACTGCATTTTCATTAGCTTCATCAATATTAACTAATGAATTTCCTACTTGTGGCATATTTTGAAAATATTTAGGCATTGAATAATTCATTTATCTTCTCCTCTCTTATTCTTCCACTGGAACTTTTATAAATGCTTGTCCTGGATCTATATCTTCTCTTATCATTTTTATGATTTCTTCACTTGGAGCTTCTAATTGTACTGCTCTTGAAGTATCAATTTCAAATCCAGTGTTTTCAACTATATCTTCTATTGTAACTCCTGGATAATATCCAGCTAGATACATTCTCTTAGTTTTTTCATCAAATCTTAAAACACCTTTATCTGTAACAACAGCAAGTGGTCCTCTATTTCCAGGAAGTCCTAATTTTTCTCTTCCTCCTGGTCCTCCTGCCCAACCAACACTTGTTACATAATCAATTTTATCTATGAATCTTCTTTTTTCATGTTGCATCATTATTACAGTATTTGAATAAGTAGCTATACCATTAGCTCCTCCACTTCCTGTAAATCTTGTTTTTGGTCTTATATAATCATCACCAATGATAGTTGAGTTTAAATCTCCATAAGGATTAATTTGAGCTCCTCCTATAAAAGCTATCATTCTATCATTACCATTTAAATATTCATTAGTTTCAAAACCTATAAATCTTACATTTGGCCATTGAACAGCACAGTGTCCCATAAGTCTTAAATCTCCAACACTTCTTGGAACTTCTATTGGGCTACAATCCATAAGTCCACTTTCAACTATTAGTTTACAATTAGGTGCAAATTTATTTTTAGCAACAGTTGCTCCTATTAAAGGCAATCCTGTTCCTACAATAACTATTTGTCCATCTTTTATTTCCTTAGCAATGGTAATAGCTTGCATTTCTTTATTTGTATAGTTTTTATAATTTTTTGCCATTATTATTCACCATCCTTAACTAATTTTGCAGCATATTGGAATCCTGGAACTACTCTTAATTTACATAATCTTGATGCACCTAATTTATTTAGATATCCTTCATGATCCTTAACATCTATAACCCATTCTTGTATGAATTTTTCAAAGTCTTCATCTGTTTTAGTTACTTTATCATACATTTTATAGAAATCAGCATCATAGTCATAATAATTATATAATTGAGAAGGATGTGTTCCATAAGGAACATGAACCACTGCATCTACACAAAATTGTGGTATTGAGTTTTTAGCTGGATCTCTTCTAATTTCTTCTTCACTAACAATTTCTTCTGCTAAAACTATAACTTTTCTTGCAGCTATTGCAACATCTATATCATGGAATTCGTCTCCTTCTATTGAACAAGTTCCATTAATAGATGCTTTTTGAACAGAAATTATAGCTGTATCCAATCTTGGAACTGGAACTGCTATTACATCTTCTCCTTCTTTAAAAGGATTTGGAATTCTTTCTAATTTTTTGTCAGGCAATTTAGGAATTGTCTTTCTGATTTCTGCACTTATTCCCCATTTGTATTCCAAGTCACTACCTTCCATTAATTTTACTGGCAAATATGGTAAACCTAATGAAGAAGCATGTAACATTAACATAATAACATCTTGAGAATAATCTTCTAATAATAAATTATGCTTCTTTTCTACTGCATCTCTGAATCTTCTACAAACATTAGTATATCCTGAGTTAGCTATATAACAGTTAATAAATGCTTTAATTCTTCCACATCCTATTAACATATCCCAATCTCCACCAGCTGGACCAGAATATCCTATAAAATCTGTTTGTCCTTGTCTAATAATTTCATAAACAGCCGCATAAGGCTTTCTGTTTGTTGTGAATCCTCCAAAACATAAGCTATCTCCAGATTCAACATACTTCGCTATTGCATCGTGTAAAGACATTACTTTGCTCACAAAAATCCCTCCTAAATTTTTTTTATAAATAGTATAAGATTGAGCCTCAACCCAACCTTATAGCTATTTTTTATGTTATTTTATTTTCTTACATTGTTCCTTTAAATACCATCATAAAGAATCCAGCTGCAACTGCTGATCCTATTACTCCTGCAACATTTGGTCCCATTGCGTGCATTAATAAGAAGTTAGTTGGGTTTTCTTTTGCACCAACTGTTTGGGAAACACGTGCTGCCATAGGAACTGCTGAAACCCCAGCTGAACCTATAAGAGGATTTATTTTTCCTCCTGTTATAAAATATAGAAGTTTTCCTAAAAGAACTCCTCCTATTGTAGAGAAGCAGAAAGCTGCAAGTCCCATTGCTATAATTTTTAATGTACTTATATCTAAGAATGTTGCCCCTTCTGCCTTAGCTCCAACACTTAATCCTAACATAATTGTTATTATATTAATCAAAGCATTTTGTGCCGTATCAGACAATCTTTGAACAACCCCAGATTCTCTAAATAGATTTCCTAACATCAATAACCCAAGTAATGGAGCAACTGATGGTAATAATAGAGATGTAAATAGTACAACTGCTATTGGGAAAACTATTTTTTCTGTTTTAGATACTTTTCTTAATTGCCCCATTTTTACTGCTCTTTCTTTTTGAGTTGTAAGAGCTCTCATAATAGGTGGTTGAATTAAAGGTATCAAAGCCATATATGAATAAGCTGCAACTGCTATCGGAGCCAATAAATGTGGTGCCAAATTATTTGCAATATATATAGATGTAGGGCCATCAGCTCCACCAATTATTCCAATTGCTGCTGCTTCAGCTGGTGTGAAACCTATTTGAGTTGCAAATATAAATGCTACATATATACCTAATTGTGCTGCTGCTCCTAATAATAAACTGATAGGATTAGCTATTAATGGAGAAAAGTCTGTCATTGCTCCAACTCCCATAAATACTAAACAAGGGAATAGATTGCTTTTTACTCCATAAGACATTATGTTTATAACTCCACCTTCATCCATCAATCCTGCTAATGGCAAATTTACCAAGAACATACCAAAAGATATAGGTAGTAATAATAATGGTTCAAATTTTTTAACTATTGCTAGGTAGAATAAAATGAATGATACAAATATCATAGCAATATTCTGCCAAGTAAGAGCTGCAAAACCTGACGCCTCTAATAGTTCTGCTAATACACTAAAAAAACTCATCTAAAATCCTCTCCTTATTTCAACACTATTAAAACTGAGTCAGTTTCTACTGCATCTCCTTTTTTAACTTTTATTTCAGAAACTTCACCATCAGCTGTTGCTGGAATATCATTTTCCATTTTCATTGCTTCTAGTATTGCAAGAGTTTGTCCAAATTTTACTTTATCTCCTACATTTACTTTAACATCTAAAATTGTTCCAGGCATTGGACTTGTTATTGTAGTTCCACCAGTAGTAGTTGCTGTTGGAGCTGCTTCAACAGGAGTTGGAGCTACCTTAGTTTCTACAACTGGTTCTGCTTTAACTGCTTCTCTTCTTTCTGCTCTTTCAACAGGTTGACGAGATAATGATTTTGCTGCCCCTCCAACTTTTTCAACTTCAACCTCAAATTTTTTACCATTTACTGTTACTACGTATTTCATTTTTTCTCCTTTCCTCATTCCTTAAATTTTTTAATTTTTAAATTTCTGTTATACTAACAATAGTAAATCTTTCAACAGGCTCTCTCATTTCTTCACTAATAGCTGAGATGATAACTGCTAATCTTTCAACTTCTTCTTGGTTATCTTTTTCTGCAACTATTTTTGAAGCAACCACTGTTGAACTACTTGCATCTGTACTTACTGCATTTGTAACTGGTTTTTGTGCTGGTACTTCATCTTTAACAAAAAGATTTATAACTTTTGATGATATAATTATAAACAGTGCTAATGAAATTAAACAAATAAACACTATTGAAAAACCTATCATAAAAGTTACTATACTTTCCCAAAAAGTCATAGTATTAGATGTCCACATAACTTTCCCCCTTTTTAATTTTAGATGTTACTTATCAAATAATCATAGATACTCAATCTATTGTTATTAAAACTAAATTCATTATTTAGAAAAAATAATTTCACAAAATTATAAATAATTCCTCTATATTTTTTTTCACAATTTGAATTTATCAATATAATTGTACTTATTTTTTTGCTATTTATGTCTATTTCTCTTTCATTTATTGCAATTAGTGTACTATCCTGACTATTTTTTGTATTTAATTTATGAAAAATTATTCCAATTTTAAACCCTAAATAAGAGTAAAAATTATTATTTGCTACTCTATTTATAATATCATTAATATCACTTTTTTGCAAGAAAGATAAATTTGAAAACTTCTCTAAAATTTCTTCAAATGAACTCAAATTTACTTTAAAAACATTTTCCTGTTTTAAAAAATTTCCTAATGAAAATTTATTTTTATCTATATCATTGTATATTTTTTCTGAAAATGCTTCATCTAAGCTATTTATAAGTTTTTTTACATTTACATCAGATGAATTTTCTAGTATTACTTTTAATAAAGCTGTCATCTTTATTTTTTTATTTTTTTTAAGTCCTGCATTTTCTAATTTTTTTATATCTTTTTCTGTTAAAATAGGATTTAACTCTATAATTTTAGTATGTTTAATTTCTTTCACAAAATCATTTTCCAAAGAAAAAGTTGTTAAAATATAATCATAGTCATCTAAATTTTTTTCTATTTGTTCAAAACTCTTCAAAGTCAAGATTTTATCTATATCTATCAAAAATTCTGTTTCTATATCTTCTTTTAAAAAGAGTGCTATATTTTCTTTATATGTAGTAACAAGTATTCCCTTCTTATTTATCTTGTTGTTATTTTGTAAAGCCTTATGAAAAAAAGGCACTAAATATGCTATTTCCTCATCTGAAACTTTTTCATTAATAACTTCTTCTAAATAATAAAAATTCTTTTTTAAAAAATTAAATATAGTTGGGTATAAATCTTTCACATCTTTTAATATTGAATTTTTCAATTTTATTTTTCTTTTAGTTCTAAAAATCAAAGGTTTTATATAATAAAATATTTTATCAAAAAATACATCTATGTTTTTTAAATCAACTTTACTCTCAATTTCAAATATTCTAACTATTTTAATTATAGCTATACTGATATCTAACCAATTTTTAAATTTCACAAAAACATCTTTTTCATCTCTGCTAATTCTAAATAAATAATCTGTGAAAAATAATAAATTAATATTTGTAAAATCTGGAAAAAAATTTTTCAGTTGTAAATACTCCTGCCTTTTTTCTAAAATTTCAGTATTTTCAATATTTAAGTTGTAATTTTTCCCCTGTCTTTTATGTGAAACAACCATTAAAATAACTAAAATACTTAAAGTTTCATCCATAAAATTTAGTTCAGCTTTTTTTATTCTTTTAGAAACTGACTCTATTTCTGACATATATTCTTCTTTTATTTCTTTATAAATCACTTTTCTAAAATAACTTATGTCATCAAAAAAGATTTTGTCATACTTCTTATCAAAACTTACATATTTATATAAATAGATTGCTATAAAATATCTATAATCTTCTTCTGAATAATCAAAATAATATTTTAATTTATCATCTTGTAATAATTTAATATTATATTCTAATAATATTTTTTTTAAATTTTTTAAATCATTTCTTATAGTAGATTTACTTGTACCTAATTTTTCAGCTACTTCCTTTAATAAAAATTTGTCTTTTTTCATCAAAGTATAAAGTATTATAAGTTCTTCTCTTTCCTTTTGGTTATAAATATAATTTGTACTTTCAATATTTTCAAAAAGTTTATCCATATCATCTTTATTTAAAGAAGAAAAAAACTCTCTCTTTTTTATTTCAATTTTTTTTGAACCTATTTCTTCATTAATTTCATCTATTTTGTAACGAACACTTCTCTCAGTTAAATTTAAAAGTTCTGCTATTTTAGATAGTTTTTTTTCATTTTCAATAAGTTTTAATAATTCAAAATGCTGTTTTTTTAGCATTTTTCCCTCCAATAGCTTTTTAATATATAAGTGTTCTGAAATTTTACAATTTGAAAATTATTTTAAAAAAATTAAAATATATACACATACTTAATAGAAATATTTATTTAATTAATAATACAATTTTTTTATATATTTTACTAGCTTTTTTTTATTTCATAAATTTGTGAAAGAAATTGTACAGGTATTTTATAAAAAAATAAAGAACCCAGTTTAAAACTAAGTCCTTTATTTGACAATTCTATTTATAAGGTAGGGTTATTATGATTCTAGCTCCTGTTTTAAAGGAACTATCTATTTTTGCTCCATATTCATTTCCATAATAATACTGAATTCTCTTATTTACATTTTTAATTCCAACACCACCCATTTTCATAAGTGCTTGTTTTTTAGCTGCTTCAAATCCAATACCATTATCCTCTATTATTAATTCTATCTTATTCTCTATTATTTGAGAATATATAGAAATTATTCCTGTTGTATCTAAATTTTTAATACCATGATAAATTGCATTTTCTACAAAAGGTTGCAATATAATCTTAGGTACCTCTATGTTTTCTAATTCTTCTTGTATTGAAATTTTATATTCTAATTTATCTTCATATCTTTGCTTTTGTATATATAAATATTCTTTAATATGATTTATTTCTTCCTTTAAAGGAATCTTTTCTTTTCCATTACTTAAAGAAATTCTAAAAAAGTTAGACAAAGCCTTTGTAATAGAAATAACTTTTTCAGTATCCTGAAATTCTGCCATCCAGATTATAGTATCCAAAGTATTGTATAAAAAATGTGGATTAATTTGACTATAAAGTGCATTAATTTCATATTCTCTTAAATATTTAATCTTATCTATCATTTCATTAAAATGGTTTTGTAAACTTAAAATTTCAATACTTACATCACCTTTTAAATTTATTTTTGATAAATCATTATTAAAATTATTCATATGTTGCTCTAACTCTTTAATTGGTTTTGTAATTCTTCTCAATACACTGATACTTATTAAAACTGTAATTAAAAGAGAAGCCAAACAACTTATAACTATCATTTCAAAAAAATGATTTTTTAAGCTGTCAATTTCTTGCATATAGGAAATTTCAATCAATGTCCAATGAGTATTCTTGATAGGATATTTTACTGTAACTGTATTTTCTTTTCTGTTATATCCCTCTTCAATATTTTTTAAATTTTTTAGATATTTTTCTTGGGAAGTATCATAAGGGATTTCTTTATAGTAAACTATCCTATTATCCTCATCTAAAATAACAATATCACTGTTCTTTCCTGTTTCTTGATTTTGAAGATACCCATGAAGTGCTTGGTATTTTACATCTATCAACAATACACCTAAATTTTCTCCATTAGTATCTGCAATTTCTCTACTGACAGAAATAACCCAATCGTCCATTCCATCAAGTGAAAAATTTTGTTTTCTAAGTGGATTTAATACAGGCATAGGGTTCATTAAAGAATTTACATACCATTCCTCTTTCATCATATCACTAGAAACTTCCATATTTACATTTTTTTCATTAGAAATAACTGCACCATCTTTTCTTATTAAAATAATGGATTTTATATAAGGATCTGTGGAAAGTGTATTATCTATTATATTTAAAATTCTATTTTTCTCAGTTTCATCTTTATTTTTTAGATAATCATATACTCCTTTATCATGTGAAATTACTTGACTTAATGTTGTCAATTTACTCATATATAACTCAATATAATTCCCACTTTTTTCAATAGCTTCAGTCTTAGCTGAAATTTCTTTCTGTATCAAAAGACTACTTGAACTGAAATAAAATATACTTCCTAAAAGTAAAACTAGAACTAAATTGGTAATTAAAAAATAAAATCCTATCTTTATGTTTAGTGGTTTATTATTCATTTTCATTTTTTAACACCGTTTCTCTATATTGTTTTGGAGTAATTTGATAATATTTTTTAAATTTTGTTATAAAGTAATTTACATCTTCAAAACCAACTTGTTCAGCTATTTCATAATTTTTTAGTTCAGTTGTTAAAAGTAATAATTTTGCCTTTTCCATTCTCTTTTGTAAAAGATAATCTTGAAATGGAATTCCAAAATTTTTCTTAAACATAATACTTAAATATCCTGAACTTAAATCTAATTTTTCAGAGAGAACGGATAAGGTAAATTGACTATCAGTATAGCTTTCTTCAATAATATTTTGTATTAATTCTTTATAATTATTTTTTGCAATGTTATCTTGTGTATCTACTGTTGTTATTTTTTCTAATACCTTTTCAATTTCCTTATCTTTTCTTTCCTTTTGCAAGGAACTCACTAATTTTACAATAATCTCTGAAACATCTGACTTTGAAATTGGCTTTAAAATATAATCTTCTACTCCAATTTTAATAGCCGTTTGTGCATACTGAACCTCCCACGACTAAAGTCGCAGGGTTCTTGGGTAGTAGTTGCTTCTGTTAGCCAACTAA
>UMEM01002578.1_pt1 | contig 22018 bp, 23 predicted proteins | sample 1964761 | NCBI WGS metagenome assembly UMEM01 (sample SAMEA4836021, study PRJEB28245) | human gut metagenome | biome: gut microbiome; material: fecal sample | place: Denmark | collected 2008 | reverse complement strand
ATTGCTTTATTTAGAAAAGCATTTGAAGCTGAAGCAGCAGCTAAAGCTGATACAGTTGAAGTAACTGCTATTGATTCTCAAAACAGTGTTGCTACTGAAAAGGAACAAATAGAAGCTGTTTTAGAAAAGGGAGTAAAAGCGTTTGCAATTAACTTAGTTGATGCATCTGCTGCTGATGGAATTATAAACTTATTGAAAGAAAAAAATGTGCCTGTTGTATTTTATAACAGAAAACCTTCTGATGAAGCAATAGCTTCTTATGACAAATTATATTATGTTGGAATTGACCCTAATGCACAAGGAGTTGCACAAGGAGAATTAATTGAAAAATTATGGAAAGAAAATCCAGATCTTGACTTAAATAAAGATGGAGTTATCCAATATGTAATGTTAACAGGAGAACCTGGACACCCAGATGCGGTTGCAAGAACTAAATATTCGATTCAAACTTTAAATGACCATGGAATAAAAACAGAAGAATTACACAAAGATACTGCTATGTGGGATACAGCTACAGCAAAAGATAAAATGGATGCTTGGCTATCAGGACCTAATGGTTCTAAAATAGAAGTAGTTATTTGTAACAATGATGGAATGGCATTAGGAGCTATTGAATCAATGAAAGCTGCTGGAAAAGTTTTACCTACATTTGGTGTTGATGCATTACCAGAAGCCCTTGTTAAGATAGAAGCTGGTGAAATGGCAGGAACTGTTCTTAATGATGCAAAGGGACAAGCTAGTGCAACATTTAATATGGTAGTTAATTTAGCACAAGGAAAAGAACCTACTGAAGGAACTGATTTGAAATTAGATAATAAAGTAATATTAATTCCTAGTATTGGAATAGATAAATCTAATGTTGCAGACTTCAAATAAGAATTAATTGTATAGTAATCTTAAAGGAGATTGTACATCAATCTCCTTTTTTTAAAAGTGGAAAATAAAGGAAAAGGAATAGGATATTTATGGAAAATCTAAAATATGTATTAGAAATGGAAAATATTTCAAAAGAGTTTCCTGGCGTAAAAGCACTAGATAATGTTCAATTAAAATTAAGACCTGGGACTGTTCATGCTCTAATGGGGGAAAATGGTGCTGGAAAATCAACATTAATGAAATGCCTGTTTGGAATTTATGAAAAAGATAGTGGTAAAATTTTATTAGATGGGGTAGAAGTAAATTTTAAGTCTACAAAAGAAGCGTTGGAAAATGGAGTTTCTATGGTTCACCAAGAGCTAAATCAAGTTTTACAAAGAAATGTACTTGATAATATTTGGCTTGGTAGATACCCAATGAAAAAATTTTTTGTAGATGAAAAGAAAATGTATAATGATACAATTAATATCTTTAAAGATTTAGATATTAAAGTAGATCCTAGAAAAAAAGTAGCAGATCTACCTATTGCTGAAAGACAAATGATAGAAATAGCCAAAGCTGTATCATATAAATCAAAAGTAATAGTCATGGATGAACCTACTTCTTCACTTACAGAAAAAGAAGTTGAACACCTATTTAAAATTATAAAAAAATTAAAAGAAAGTGGCGTTGGAATTGTTTATATTTCTCATAAAATGGAAGAAATAAAAATGATTTCAGATGAAATTACTATTTTAAGAGATGGTAAATGGATATCAACTAATGATGTATCTAAAATCACAACTGAGCAAATTATAAGTATGATGGTAGGTAGAGATTTAACAGAGCGTTTCCCTAAAAAAGATAATAAAGCTAAGGAAATGATATTACAAGTTAAAAATTTAACTGCTTTAAATCAGCCTTCAATACAAGATGTAAGTTTTGAACTTTATAAAGGAGAGATTTTAGGAATAGCTGGGCTTGTTGGTTCTAAAAGAACAGAAATAGTTGAAACTATTTTTGGAATGAGACCAAAAGAACATGGCGAAATTATTTTAAAAGGTAAAACTGTAAAAAATAAAAGTCCAGAAGATGCTATAAAAAATGGTTTTGCCTTAGTAACAGAAGAACGTAGAAGTACAGGAATATTTTCAATGTTAGATGTAGCATTTAACTCTGTTATCTCTAACTTAGATAGATATAAAAATAAATTTAGACTTCTTAAAAATAAAGATATAGAAAGAGATACTAAATGGATAGTAGATAGTATGAGAGTAAAAACCCCTTCATACTCTACGAAAATTGGAAGCCTTTCTGGTGGAAATCAACAAAAAGTAATTATTGGAAGATGGCTACTAACTGAACCAGAAGTTCTTATGCTTGATGAACCTACTAGAGGTATTGATGTTTTAGCAAAATATGAAATTTATCAATTAATGATAGACCTTGCTAAAAAAGACAAGGGAATTATAATGATTTCCTCTGAAATGCCAGAACTTTTAGGAGTAACAGATAGAATACTTGTTATGAGCAATGGTAGAGTTGCAGGAATTGTTAAAACATCTGAAACTAATCAAGAAGAAATAATGGAATTATCAGCTAAATATCTATAAAAATTAAGAAGGAGAATAAGAAATGATTGCAAGAACTAATGAAGGAAAAATAGATTTTAAAAAAATTATTATAGAAAGTGGACTATATCTTGTATTGTTTTGTATGCTTGTTGCAATAATAATAAAAGAACCTACTTTTTTAAGTATAAGAAACTTTAAAAATATTCTTACACAATCTTCTGTAAGAACAATTATTGCTCTTGGAGTTGCTGGGCTTATAGTAACACAAGGTACTGACTTATCAGCAGGTAGACAAGTTGGACTTTCTGCTGTTATATCTGGAACACTTTTACAATCTGCAACAAATGTAAATAAAGCATTTCCAACACTGGGAGAATTTTCAATATTTACAACTATATTGATTGTAGTAGTAGTTGGTGTAGTTATAGCAAGTATAAATGGTATAGTTGTGGCAACTTTAAATGTTCACCCATTTATAGCTACTATGGGAACAATGACTATTGTATATGGAATAAACTCTCTTTACTATGATAAAGCAGGAGCTGCTCCAATTTCTGGATTTGTAGAAAGATATAGTAAATTTGCACAAGGTTATATACAAATAGGCTCATATACAATACCATATTTAATTATCTATGCTGCTATTGCAACATTGATTATGTGGACTTTATGGAATAAAACAAAATTTGGTAAGAATGTATTTGCAGTTGGAGGAAATCCAGAAGCTGCAAAAGTATCAGGAGTAAATGTTGTTCTAACTCTTATGGGAATATATGCACTATCTGGAGCATATTATGCTTTTGGTGGTTTCTTAGAAGCAGGACGTATAGGTTCTGCAACTAACAACTTAGGATTTATGTATGAAATGGATGCCATTGCTGCCTGCGTAATTGGAGGAGTTTCATTCTATGGTGGTGTTGGTAGAATTTCAGGAGTTATTACAGGAGTTATAATTTTAACAATTATAAACTATGGACTTACTTATACAGGTGTTAGCCCATACTGGCAATATATTATAAAAGGTATAATAATTGTTGTAGCTGTTGCATTTGACTCTATTAAATATGCTAAGAAAAAATAAAATTTAATAATAATATAAAGATTACTTGACAGCCCTATAATGTTTCCAGAGCTCCTAAATGCTCTTTCAACATTATAGGATGTCGCAGTAATCTTATTTAAAAGTTATAAAGATTTTTATTTCAATTTACAACAGCTTCTCTTATATTATTGAAAACTAAACATACTATAATTATAATAGCTATATTATCAATTATATATGTAACATCAGCACCAATATATGATGATAGATAACCTGCATATAAAATCCCTAAGGGAATTAATCCTCCTGAAAAGAATGATAAAATTGAGAAAAAACGACTTTGATATTCAATTTCAACATTCTTTTGAAATGAGGATATTAATGGAACATTTACAAAAGTAGTTATCATTCCAATTAGAAATTGAAAAAATATAAATACTACAAAATATATATAGTGGTTATATTTAAATAATATTATAGATAATAAACCTAACAAGCACATCAAAAAACTATTTAAAATAAATAATAATTTTAGTTTTTTAAGAAAACTAAATTTCTTATTATAATAAATAAAAATTCCTGCAAATACACTTCCTATCCCATATGAAGTAGCTGAAAAGCCAAATAATTTTTCAGATATTTCATATTTTTTAATTAAAATTCCAGGATTGATTATCTCATCATTATTTGCTATAAAAAAATTTAGAAACATCACTAATATAAAGAAATTAAAAATAATCTTATTGTTCTTTATATAATTTATTCCTTCTTTAAAATCTTTAAAGAAACTTGACTTTTCTTTTGATAAGTTAGTAATTTTTTCATATTTTATAAATAGCTCTTGTAAAAATGATAAAAAATAACTTAAAGATACTATTATTAAAATTAAATTAAAACTAAATGTAGCAAATAAATAAGTGCCTATAACTGGTCCAATAATCATAACTGTATTTTCTAAAAAACTTTGTAGACCATTGTATTTTTCAAGTGTTTCTGGAATATTAATTTCTGAAAATAATACCTTAGAGGCTATCTCAAAAAATTTTGAAATAATATTAATAATCAATGAAATTAAAAATAAAAAAATTAAAGAATTAGAATTTTTAAAATATAGGAATAAAGTAAAATATAAAATAGAAGTCAAAAAATCAGATATCAAAATAATATTTTTTTTATTAAATTTTTCAATTATTGTTCCAATAAAAATAGAAATAATAGTCGTTGGAAGATTAACTGCTGCAAAGAAAATACCTGTAAATTTTAAATTTTGAGTAATATTTAATATATACAATGGTAAAACTATTAGATAAATTGTATTTCCAAATAAGGATACTGCTCTACCTAATAACAATAGTTTTATATTACTTTCTTTGCTCTGCACTTTAACCTCCATAGATATTTTTATACTATTTTATAAGATTTTCCAATTTCAATATATTTTTTCATTACAGCACAAGCATCTTCAAAGCCTTTTCTTTCTCTTTCATCCAAAGGAAGTTCTAAAATTTCTTCTACTCCATTACTTCCAATAATGGCTGGAACTCCTGTATAGAAACCTGAATGTCCATATTCACCATCTAAATAAGCACTACATGGTAAAACTCTTCTTTCATTATGGAATATCGCTTTCACTAAATTAGAGCAAGTACAACCTATTCCAAACTCTGTACAATTTTTTCCAGAAATAATATCCCAAGCTGTTCTAACTACTTGTTTTTCTAAAACAGAAAGTTCTACTCCTTTAAATTGTTCTGGGTGAGTTTTCATATAATCTAAAAATGGTACTCCTTGTATTGTAGCACTTGAAAAATTTGCTACTTGTGTATCTCCATGTTCTCCTAACATATATGCTTGAGTAACTTGGCTGTCAATATTTGTAACTTCACTTAAAATTCTTTTTAACCTTGCACTATCTAAACCTGTTCCTGTTCCAATAACTCTGTTTTTAGGGAAGCCTGAAAGCTCTCTCACAAAATAAGTTACTATATCAACTGGATTTGTTATTGTAACAAAAATTCCATTAAATCCTGCTTTTACAACATCAGGAACAAAACTTTTTACAGCTTCTAATGAGCCCTTTAATTCTTCAAGTCTTTGTTCATTTTTAGTTAAACTTCCAACACTGATTACGATTACATCCATTTTTGAAAGCTCTTGAATTCCTCCATCACGAATAATAGCTCTATGTGGAAGAAAACTTATAGTGTCCATACAATCTATTGCATGAGCTTTTGCTTTTTCTGGAATAATATCCATTAAAACCATTTCATCACATACACCTTGTAATAACATAGATAATGCACAATGACTTCCAACATGACCAACTCCAACAATTCCAACTTTTCTTGTTTGTAACATATAAAACTCCTTTCAATTCAAATTTTACTAGTATATTATAACAAAAAGAACTATTATAAAGCAATAAACACTTTAAAATATAATAGTTCTTTTTTATTCATCACACTAAAAAATTCGTGACAGAAGATTTTGCACCTTAACTTGTTAAAGAGTCTATATAATAAATAGTGTTGATGGAATAATGAAATTTCTATCAACACCATTTGACAAACAATTATAAAAAATTATATAAAAAAAATCCTAAATTAATAGGATTTTTTATTTTTAATTATTATTTTTCTGAATATATAGAAATTTGTTTTCTATCTTTTCCTAATCTTTCAAATTTTACATACCCATCAATTAAAGCAAAAAGAGTGTGATCTTTACCAATTCCCATATTATTTCCTGCATGAAATTTAGTTCCTCTTTGTCTAACTATGATGTTACCAGCTTTTACAACTTCTCCATCATATTTTTTAACTCCAAGATATTTAGGATTAGAGTCTCTTCCGTTTTTAACAGAACCTTGCCCTTTTTTATGTGCAAATAATTGTATATTAAATAAAAATTGCATTTACTTTTCCTCCTTTTCTACAAGTCTAATGTATTTAGGATATTGCTTAGTCAATTCCTTTAAAAATAAAACCATAGTTTCTGTGAGTATATTTATTTCTGTAAATTTATTTTGGCTAATATTTCTTAAATCAACATCAAGAAAACCATCATTCATTTTAAATTTAGGTTCTAACCTTAACACTTCTTGAATTCCTGCCAAAGTCATTTGTAATGATGTTGAGATAGCAGAACAGATGATATCACTACCTTGTTCTGAATATCCAGAATGTCCATTTGCTTTATATCCTACTATACTACCATTTTTTCTAAAAATTTCTACCTTAATCATAACTATGCTATTATTGAAGTTACTTTTATTTCAGTAAAAAGTTGTCTATGTCCTCTTTTTCTGTGACTAGCTTTTTTAGGCTTGTATTTGAAGTTAATTACTTTTGGACCTTTACCTTGTGATAAAACTTCCACAACTACTCTTGCTCCTTCTACTAATGGTTTTCCAACTTTAACTGCGTTGTCTCCACCAGCTACTAAAAGAACATCTGTTAATTCAACAGTTGTATTAACTTCAGCATTTAATTTTTCTACTTTTAATACATCACCTTCTGTAACTTTATACTGTTTTCCACCAGTTTTAATTACTGCGTACATATTAACACCTCCATATGTATTCGCTAATATAAGGTTGCTGAACACCTTTATTATGCGTTAATCCTATTTATATTATCATAGAAATTTAAGTTTGTCAATAAGACATTGCTTATTTAATTTCAAATTTTTCATCTTTTACAATAATAGCTTGACTATTATTTATAGCAATAATATTTAATTTATCTTTATATTTTTCAACTGCTTGTTTTGAACTTTCTTCAAAAGGAAATTCATTTAAGTGAGGAACTATATAAAAATCAACTAAATTTAATCCTGAATATTCTTTTAAATCTTTTGCAATAGTTTTATCATCCATTAAATCATTATATTCTATATCTTTGGAAGTAATTATTGCTCCTGCTGATTCTCCAATATATACCATTCCTGAATTAACTCTATTTTTTATGAAATTAATTAAATTTTTTCTTTTTAATTCTTGTAATAAATAGAATGTATTTCCTCCACCAATATACAAATAATTAGCTTTTTCTATCTTATTTTTGATAGTTTTTTCATCTAGTTTTGAAATTTCTAAATCTTCTACTTCCATTCCTAAATTTTTAAATACTTCTTTTGCTTCATCAACTAAAAATTTAGTTTCCTCATCTACATTAGCAGTAGGAATAAACAAAACTTTCTTTCCTTTAGTATCATTATTCATAAAATCTTTAAATGTATTTTTTACCCCTGCAAAATATGAACATAAAAATAGATTTTTCATAGCTTTAACATCTCCTTTTTATTTTATCCTTCTACTCTTTAAATTTTATATCTATTAAATTACCATTAAACAAATCAAATATAAATGTATTACCTTCTAGTCTACCAATAATCTCCTTATTTTTTATATCTATTTCTATTTTTCCAAAATTATATAAAGAATAGTAAATATCCTCTATTTTTTTAGCTTTTAAAATATCTTTTACATTATTTTTAGAAGGATTTTCTCCATTTATAGAAAAGGCTATTTTAGTAATTTTTGATATATCATCTTCAGGATTTACATAAATTACTGCATGCATATAGTCCTTTTGAGGAAAATAACATATTTCTCCAGTATCTACATCATCTAAATCTAAGAGTTCATATTTATCACATAATTCTGTAGTAATTTCACTTCCAATTTTAAATTCCCCTAGTGCATAACCCTCATCATAAATTTCTATTTTTATTACTTTTCTTGAATATATATCTGTAAAAATATATGAATTTTCTATTTTTGTTATCAAACTATATTCTTCTATACCATCCTCAAAATATTCTGTGTGATAAATTTTCATAAGAGGATAAATTTTTTTAATATTGTCTCCTAATGTTATCCCTTTATAATTATATATTTTTAAATTTTCTTCCTTATATTTTTTAGTTAGTTCATCAATGTTTTTATCATATTCAATATTTATTTTTTTTAAATCTTCTAAAAATTCATTATATAATTTTCTCATATCAGTATCTTTTATTTCATCTGAAATATTCTTAAAAATTTCTAACCATTTAACTATATACTTTTCATTTGATAAAAAGCATAGATCTTCTCCATATCCAATATATCTTATTGCCCATTTTTTAATAAGTTCTATATCTTTTTCATTATTGAAGTATAATTCAAATTGTTCTTGTATATTTTCTATTATTAAATACATTTTACTTCTCCTTTACTTATTCCCCCAAAATCAATATTTGAAATATACCAAATAAAATCATAAGACTAGCTCCAATTAAAGCTAAAATTTTATGTAATTTAAAATTCTTCTCTTCAACCAAAGTCTTTTTAAAAATATTAGCCAAAATTCCAAAGAATAATATCACTAAAAATATTCCTGTTGACATAGATAGAGTAAATAGGAATAAATTTTCACTAAGTCCAAAACTTTCTAAAAATAGAAGTACAGTCATTACACCAGGACAAGGACAAAGTCCTAGAACAATAGAAAAACCTAGTATATTTTTTACCTTTGTTTCATGGCAATGTTCACAACTTTTATTTCTTAAAATTGAATAAATGTTATATAAACCAATTAAGATAATCAAAATAGAAGCAATTAATCTTGTTCTATTATCTAAATCATAGAATAACATCATAGAGGCTTTATCTGAAAGATTTATAATAAATTTTACTAATATATAGGCTGATAATCCTTGTAAATATGCTATTAAAAAAGATACTAATAACAATTTAGGAAAATTTAACTTTTCTTTTACTGAATATGTCAAAACCAAAGTTTTACCATGTCCTGGTCCAAAAGAATGAACTATTCCATATAGGAACGTAAAAAATAACATTGTATAGATAATTTTTTCATTTTCTTTTTCTATTAATTCACTTATTTTTTCAACTATTTCTTGTTGATATATTGCTATTTTAAACATAATTAAATTAAAATTTGAAATTAATAAATAAATTAATGCAATAGCAATTATTCCAACTAAATATTTAACAATTTTTTTCATCTAAAATTTACCTCTAATCTAAAAATTTAAAATGCTGGTATAAACAAACAGGGTATTAATATAATTAAATAAATAACTACCAAAATACTAGCTAATATTATTATAATTCTAGTAGTTTCTTTTACGGCTTTAAAAATCATTTTTATAATTTTGATAATCTTTTTCATCTAAAATTTACCACCTTAACTTATGATTTTAGCATTAAAATTAATTTAAACATAAGAACAGTTCCAAAAAAAGCTAATAAAAATACTCCAACTACTTTAAGTATTATTCCTATTATATCTTTCATTCAAATGTCACCTCATATTCCTCTGGACTTACCAAATTAAAATAAAATTTTATCTTATCATTAGTAAAAAAGTTTACCTTAGCCTTTACACCTTTATCAATCTTTAATGAAGATTTATCATAATCATAGTTATAGTAATATTTGGTATCATACAAAGCTATTTTTAATTTGGAATTTTTTATTATTTTTTCATCAATAGGAACAAAAAAATATATTTCTAAACTATCATCCTCTAATTTGGCTTGTTCAAAAATTATATCATCTTCCTTATAAATTTTATTGTTATATTTAATTCTTATATGTTTAAATAAATATTTTAAAAATACAATATTTTCTTCTTCAACATTCATATCTTTGTCAGGTTTTAAAATCTTCTTATTTAATCTTGTATTTAATTCATCTAAATTTAATTGTATTTCTATTCCTTCAAGTTTTTTATTTTCTATCTTCACATTTATGTTTGTATCAAAAAAAACATGAGGATGAGAATAGGTACATATACTAATTCCCAAAAATAATATTATTTTATAAATAAACTTCATTTCTTTTTCTCTTTCTTATTTAATTTTTACTTTTTTATAATACATCTATTTAATTATAATTTCAAATATTTTTTATTTTTGATTTTAAAGAGCAATAATTTCTCTCTTTAATTCATTTAAAATATATTGAAGAAAAGTGTATTTTATGGTAACATTATAATAATAAGCAAATAAAAATAAAAAAGGAGGACAATACTTTGATAAAATATATAATAAAAAGAATTTTGTATTTAATTCCTATATTAATTGGAGTAACTTTCCTAACCTTTTTAATGTTATATTTAGCTCCATCAGATCCAATATCAATGAAATACACTTCAATGGCTACTGTTGGAGATACAAAATACATAGAAGAAAAAAAAGAAGAAATGGGATTAAATGATAGTTTTTTAAAACAATATGTAAGATGGTCTAAAAATGTTTTATCTGGTGATTTTGGAATATCTACTAAATACAATGTGCCAGTAAAAGATGAAATAGCAAAAAGACTTCCAAAAACATTAGCCTTAACTGGAACATCTGTTCTTATAACGATTCTTTTAGCTTTTCCTCTTGGAATAATTTCAGCCCAATATAAAAATAAATGGGTAGATTATATAATAAGATTTTTTTCATTTACAGGAATTTCTATACCTAGTTTTTGGCTGGGCTTGATGTTAATGTATTTTTTTTCAGTAAAATTTAAACTTTTACCCATTATTGGAAGTAAAGGAATAAAAAGTCTTATTCTTCCTTCAATAACGCTTTCTGTTTGGCTAGTTGCAGTCTATATAAGAAGAATAAGAGCTTGTATACTTGAAGAAATAAATAAAGATTATGTTGTTGCTTTAAAATCAAAAGGAATTTCATATTCAAAAATAATGTTCTTTCATATATTGCCAAACTCTTTATTAACAATAGTTACAATGTTTGGAATGTCAATAGGAGCAATACTTGGTGGAACAACAATAATTGAAACTATATTTGAATATCGTGGACTTGGAAAAATGGCAGCAGATGCTATAACTAATAGAGATTATTTTTTAATGCAGGGCTATGTTATATGGACAGCTATAATCTATGTTGTGATAAATCTTCTTGTAGATATTCTTTATAAATATCTTAATCCTAGAATTGAAATAGGAGATGAGAGTTAATGAAAAATAAAAAAATTAATTATAAGTTTTATATAATTTTAACATTAGCTATTCTTATAATTTTAATTACAGTTTTTGCAAATTATTTAGCTCCTTATAATCCTGATTATCAAAATTATGAGGCTATATCCCAAGCTCCAAATTCTATTTACTTATTAGGAACAGATTATGTAGGTAGAGACATTTTATCAAGAGTACTTTACGGAGGTAGATATTCTTTACTAATTGCTTTATTAGTAACTTTGTTAGTCGCTTTTATAGGAATTGTGATAGGACTTATATCTGGCTATTTAGGAGGAGTAGTTGATATTGTCATTATGAGAATAGTTGATATGATAATGTCTTTTCCATATATAGTTTTTGTAATAGCAGTAGTAACAATTTTTGGTGGAGGATTAAAGAATTTAATTTTAGCTATGACATTAATCAGTTGGACTAACTATGCAAGAGTTACAAGAGCTATGGTAATATCTCTAAAAAATAATGATTTTATAAATCAAGCTAAATTAAGTGGGGCTAGTAATATTAGAATTATGTATAAATATTTAGCTCCTAATGTTTTACCTTATTTAATTGTTTTAACAACACAAGATATTGCAAATAATCTTTTAACTTTATCAAGTTTATCTCTTTTAGGAATTGGAGTACAACCTCCAACAGCAGAATGGGGACTTATGTTAAGTGAAGGTAAAAAATATATTCAAACAGCTCCTTGGATATTATTTTTCCCGGGAATAGCCATATTTATTTGTGTAGTTGTTTTTAATTTACTTGGGGATAGTTTAAGAGATGTTCTTGATCCCAAAGAGTAATTTTTATATTTTAATTTTATTTAGAGGAGGAAATTGTGAAGAAAAAAGTATTATTAGGAATTTTTTTGGCTCTTATTTCAGTTGGAATCTTAACAAGTTGTGGAACTGAAAAAGAAAAGGAAAAAGAGGTTGCAACAGAAACACAAACTAATGGAGGACATATGAATATTGCCCTTTATTGGTTTGGAGAAACATTGGATCCAGCATTAGATTGGGATGGTTGGACATTAACAAGAGCTGCTGTTGGAGAAACATTAGTAACTGTTGATGAAAACTTACAATTAGTTGGACAATTAGCAGATTCTTGGGAAAATGTTGATGAAACAACTTGGAAATTTCATATTCGTCAAGGAGTAACTTTTCAAAATGGAAATCCTTTAACTCCAGAAGCAGTAAAATCTTCTATTGAAAGAACTGTAAAAATGAATGAAAGAGGAGAAGATGCTTTAAAATTAGATAGTATAGATGTAGATGGAGAATATGTAATTATAAAAACAAAAGAACCTTATGGTGCATTTTTAGCAAATATATCTGACCCTATGTTCATAATAGTTGACACAAGTGCTGATACTTCTAAATTTAAAGAAACTCCTATTTGTACAGGACCATATATGGTAACTTCATTTAAACCAGCTACTTCATTTGAAGCAGTTGCTTATGAAAATTATTGGGGAGGAAAACCTGCACTTGATAGTATAACTGTATTTGATATAGAAGATGATAATACAAGAGCTCTTTCTTTACAATCAGGAGATGTTGACATGGCTCAAGGCATAAGAGCTGGTGATATAGCTTTATTTACTGATAATAAAGATTATATTGTTAAGACAACAACAGGAACTCGTATTGAATTTATGGCAATGAATACAGCAAAAGCTCCTTTAAATGATAAAAATATTCGTCTTGCTATAAATTCAGCTGTGGATTATGATACTATTGCAAAAGTTGTTGGAGGAGGAGCAGTTGCAGTTGGAGCTCCATTCCCAGCTAGTGCACCTTATGGTTATAATGAATTAAATAAGGCTACATATAACCCAGAAAAAACTAAATCTCTTTTAGCAGAAGCTGGCTATAAAGATACAAATAATGATGGCTATGTTGATAAAAATGGAAAAAATCTTGAACTAAATGTTTATGGAAATACTGGTGCTAGTGGAAGAGGAGGTACAACCATATCTGAACTTTTAGAATCTCAATTAAAAAATGTAGGAATAAAGGTTAATATTAAAGTTGTTGAAAATCTTGATGAAATTGAAAAGAATGGACAATTTGATCTTCTATTCCAAAACTGGCAAACAGTTTCAACAGGAGATTCTCAATGGTTCCTAGATAATGCTTTTAAAACAGGTGGAAGTGGAAACTATGGTAAATATAGTAATAAAAAATTAGATGATTTAATCAATAAACTTGCTACTACATTTGATGTAAAAGAGCGTGAAAAAATAACAAAAGAAGCTAGTCAAATAATAATAGATGAAGGATATGGAACATATATAGTAAGTCAAGCTAATGTAAATGTATCTAATATTAAAGTAGAAAATATGCATAATTTTCCAATAGATTATTATTTCTTAACTGTTGACACAAAAATTAAAAAATAGGAAAGTGATTTTATGAAGCCACTATTAGAAATTAAAAATTTGAATATCAATTATAAAAATTCTATAAAAGCTGTTAAAGATGTTAATTTTACATTGGAAGATAATCAAATTATTTCAATAGTTGGTGAGAGTGGAAGTGGAAAAAGTACACTTATAAGAGCAATGCTTAAACTTCTTCCAATGGGCGGAGAAATAGAAAGTGGAAATATTTTCTTTTTAGGAAAAGATATTCTTAGTTTAAATAAAAACGAACTTAACAGTCTTAGAGGAAAAGATATAGGAATGATATTTCAAGATCCTAATTCAACAATGGATCCTATAAAAACTATTGAAAAACAGTTTATTGAATATATTTTAGAGCATAATGATATGCCTAAAAAAGAAGCCATTGAGTTAGCAAAAGAATATTTATTAAAACTTAATTTAACTGACGTGAATAGAGTTTTAAAATCTTATCCTTTTGAACTTTCAGGTGGAATGAAACAAAGGGTTGCCATTGCTATGGCAATGGCACAAAGCCCACGATTATTACTGGCTGATGAACCAACAAGTGCTCTTGATGTTACTGTACAAGCACAAGTTATTAAAGAATTAAAAAGAATTAGAGAAAATTTTAAAACTGCTATTATTTTGGTTACTCATAATATGGGAGTAGCTTCCTATATATCAGATAAAATTGCTGTTATGAAAAATGGAGAAATTATTGAATTTGGAGATAAAGAACAGATTATTAAGAATCCTCAAAAGGAATATACAAAATCATTATTAAATGCTATTATAAATTTAAAATAGGAATCTAGGGAGAGCTTATGAAAGAAGATTTATTAATTATAGAAAATATTTCAAAGACATTTAAAGTTGATAAAAATAAAGAATTACAAGCTCTTAAAAATATAAATATAAGATTAAAGAAAGGTGAATGTATAGGAATTGTTGGAGAATCTGGTTGTGGAAAATCTACTTTGGCTAGGATAATAGTCGGAATAGAGAGGAAAACATCAGGTAAAATTATTTTTGATAATAAAGAAATAGAAGGTATTTCAAAAACAAAAGATATTCAAATGATATTCCAAAATCCCTTATCATCTTTTAATCCTCGTATGAAGATTGTAGATTATATGTGGGAGCCACTTAGAAATTATTTTAAATTATCTAAAAAAGATAGCATTCCTTTCATAAAAAAATCTTTAATAGATGTTGGCTTAGATGAAAATGCCTTGGAAAAATATCCTCATGAGTTTTCAGGAGGACAACTGCAAAGAATTACAATAGCGAGGGCAATAATAATAAAACCTAAATTGATAGTTTGTGATGAAATTACAAGTGCATTAGATGTTTCAGTACAAAAACAAATATTGGAACTTTTAAAAAAATTACAAAAAGACTTAGATTTATCATATCTGTTTATTGGTCATGATTTAGCTGTTGTTCAAGATATTAGTCAAAAAATAGTTGTGATGTATATGGGAAAAATTGTTGAAGAATTAGATTCTGTTGATTTGAAAAGTAAAGCAAAGCATCCTTATACAAAATTGCTCTTAAACTCTGTTTTTGAAGTTGATAAAATATAAAATATGAGCTACATCTACAATTTGATTTTTAAGATTCTGGGTGTAGCTCAATTTATATCAGTTAAAACTTTGACTTATTTTTGACTTAGTCAAAAAAATCTAAAAGATTTTGACTAAACTTTGAGTTAGTCAAAAAAAATTAAAAAATTTTGACTTATTTTTATATATTATCTTCTGTTCCTTTATTTTAAAGATTACGAAACTAGTACAAATACAATAAAATTTTATTTCTTTATGTTTCTAAGTATTTTTGTAAAGCATTAATATGTAGTAAAAATATTTTTTCAGGATTATTTTTTAAAATTTTTTTGAGCTCTTCAATTTTTATCCAATGGATATTCTGACTCTCATTTGTTTCAGTTAACAATTCTCCCTCAGCTTCACCACATAAAAAAGTATTTAGAATAATGGAATATGCTCCAGAAAGATTTTGTGTTACACAATAAGGAGTATATGAAATAACCTCATTACCACCTATTAAATTTGATATTTGCCTATCTTCTCCTAAAATTTTTGTTATAGTCAATCCTGTTTCTTCTTTAACTTCTCTTTTTAAAGCTTCAAAAATATTTTCATATTCTCTTATTTTTCCAGCAGGAATCTCTAACATTCCATTAGTTTCTGCACCATCTTCTTTTTGTCTTGTTTGTATTAGAATATATTTTTCATTATTTATAATTTTTTCTATAATTGCAGCTACACAGGGAACAGCAAATTTTTCCATTTTTCTCTCCATAAACTTAAATATTTATTTTTCATAAAAAATTAAAGTAAGTCTATCATTAATAACTTGTGTCTTTCCAGTAGAATGATATCCTAATTTTTCATATAAATAACAGTTTCCTTTTTCTTGCAAGATTGTACTTAACTCCCAGTTATTGTTTCCATGAATTTCTTCACAAATTTTTATTACAGATTGAGCTATTCCTTTATTCCTATATTTTGGAAGAATAAATATAGGTGAAATTCTTTTATTTTTATTTTCTTCTTTATGGTCTATAATTCTTATAGCACCAACTTTTTTATTATCTATACAAATAAAATAAAAAAATGTAAAATTTTGTTTTAGCCTCATTTCAATATTTGAAATAAATTCATTTGCAGGATTAGTTTCAAAATCTTGATATTTATCAAGTAATTTCTTAAATGATTTTATTTGCATTTCCCAAATTTCTTTTGCATCTTTTAACCTTGCTCTTATTAATTCTATTTTCATAAAATACCTTTCAATATTTTACTTACTTATTCTTTACTGTCCACCAAAATTCTATCATAGTATTTTGCAAGTCCGCCATCAGAAGTTTCTTTGTACGCAGAACACATATCTTTTCCAGTTTCTTTCATAGTCTTTACTACTTCATCAAAACTTATAGTATGTTTTCCATCAGTTGACATACAATAAGTTGCTGTATTTAGTGCCCTTACAGCACAAATAGCATTTCTTTCTATACAAGGAATAATAACATAACCTCCAACAGGGTCGCAAGTCATACCTAAATGATGTTCCATAGCACTTTCAGCTGCATATTCTATTTGGTCAATATTTCCACCCATAAAATATGTTGCCATAGCTGCTGCCATTGAACAAGCAGTTCCAACTTCTGCTTGGCAACCTCCTTCTGCTCCTGAAATAGTAGCATTTTGTTTAACTAAATTTCCAATAAGTCCTGCAATAGCCAAACCTCTTAAAATATGTTTTTCAACTAATTCATATTCTTCTTTCATTCCTCTTAATACACCAGGAATAACTCCTGATGCACCACAAGTTGGAGCAGTTACAACTTGTCCCATACTAGCATTTTCTTCTGATACTGCTAAGGCATAGGCAAAAACTTTATTTGTAAAAATTAATGAAGCTCTTTTAGATAAAGCCTTCTCATACATTTCCCTAGCTCTTTTTGGATATTTAAAAGGTCCAGGAACATCTCCACTTTTTTCTAAACCTCTTTTTACTGCATCAGTCATAGCTTGATCTATGTATCTTAAATGTTGCCATATAGAAGGACCTTCACATTCCTCAACATATTGCCATAGATGTTTTTTATTATCTTTACACCATTTTATAATTTCATTCATAGTGTTCAAAGGATAAATTTCTTTTTTAGGTGATTTATCCATAAGTTCATCATAATCCTTTATAGTTCCTCCACCAACAGAAAATACTATCCACTCTCCAATTTGTTTTTTATCTTTATCAAGAGCAATAAATTTCATACCATTCGGATGTAATTCATGAACAAATTCAGGCATCCATACAATCTCAACTGGAATTGGTTTAAATGTTTCTATAATTATTTTATCTGTATAGTGTCCTTTTCCAGTTGCAGCCAAACTTCCCCAAAGCTCAACTATATAACTATCAGCATTAGGAAATTTTTCTTTTACCCTTTTTGTTGCTCTTTCAGGTCCTATCGTATGTGAACTTGATGGACCTGCTCCAATTTTAAATAATTCTTTTAATGTATCCATTTCCTTTTCTACCTCTCTCTAATTTTATTTAAAAAACATTTAATATATCTTCAAGTATGTCATTTACTAATTTACCTTTTAAATAATTTCTAGTTGCTTCAATAGTGTCTAATGTATTTTCTTTATGGTATTTTTCTGGAAAACCATTAAATACTCTTAATTTAGAAAAATCTCTATCTAAAAATACTGCTGTTGGAACAACAAAATCATCTTCATCTATTTTTAAATAACCTGCTAATTCTGAAACACCTCTACCGTAAGTGATTAAAGATAAATCAAAGATATGATTTATTTCATTAATTTTTCTTAATGTAGTTAAAAATACTCTTGCAAAAGGGCACCAAGTTTCAACACTGGCTAATACAGAAACTTTTTTATCTACTGACTTTATTTTATTGACAAAGTCATTAGAAATAATTATATTTTTATATAATTCATCTAATTTTTCTAACTCATCTTGACTTGCTATTCCTAAATATTTATCATAATTAAATCCTTTTAAATATATTTCTTCTAATCCTCTCATTTTTTACTCTCCTATTCTCATATTTTTTAAAATTCCTTTTATTGCATCTTCCAAAGAAGAAAATTTACTCAAATCAATTTTTTCTAAGGTTTTACCAATTTCTTTTTTATTATATCCTAAACCTTCCAATGCTAAAACTAAGTCCTCTAACATATCCACAGAAACTGTTTCTTCTTCTGTGTAAGTAAGATTTTTTAATTTTCCTTTCAAGTCTAAGATAATAATTTGTGCCTTTTTTTCTCCTAATTTTGGAACTTGCCTAAGAGTAGTATAATCGTTTTTTGAAATAATTTCAATAATTTTATTATATGAAAAATTTGATAAAACTGCCAATGCCAAAGATGAACCTATTCCATTTATTTTTAGCAGTAATTCAAATATTTTTCTATCTCCTTCTTCTAAAAAACCAATTAATTTATATGTATCCTCTTTAATGTGATTATATATATAAAATTTATATTTATTTCCTACCTCTATCTTTTCATATTCTCTAAGTGGAAAATACACTCTATAACCAATACCATTTATATCAATTGCTATATAATCCATTTTCTTGTATTCCACTGTTCCATATAGATATTCAAACATTTTTAACCTCTCTCTATTTTTTATATTGGTAAAATTTTTAAATGACAAATATGTTTATAGTAGAACTACTGCGACGTCCATTAATGTTGAGAGAGCATTTTGGAGCTCTTGAAACATTAATAGCTGGCAAGTAGTCATAATAAAACTATTTTTTGGACTTCTTTAAAATTTTAGCAATATATTTTCCTGTATAACTTTTCTTAGATTTTGCAATTTCTTCTGGTGTTCCAGTAGCAACAATAGTTCCACCATTTTCTCCACCATCTACACCTATATCTATTATATAATCAGCAGTTTTTATAACATCAAGATTATGCTCAATTATTATAACAGTATTTCCTTTTTCTAAAAGCCTATTTAAAACTTCTAATAATTTTTTTATATCTTGGAAATGTAAACCTGTTGTAGGTTCATCTAAAATATATACAGTGTTTCCTTTACTCATCTTTGAAAGCTCTGTTGCAAGTTTAATTCTTTGGGCTTCTCCACCAGATAAAGTTGTTGCAGGCTGTCCTAACTTTATATAATCCAAACCTACATCTATTAAAACTTTTAATCTTCTTTCCAAAGCTGGAATATTTTTAAAGAATTCATAAGCTTCAATTACACTCATTTCTAAGACATCATAGATATTTTTACCTTTATAGTACACATCTAATGTTTCTTTATTATATCTTTTTCCCTTACAAACTTCACATTCAACATAGACATCAGGTAAAAAATTCATCTCAATTTTTAATATTCCTGCACCTTGACAAGCTTCACATCTTCCACCTTTAACATTAAATGAAAATCTACCCTTTTTAAATCCATGAAGTTTTGCATCTTGTGTTTCTGCAAAAATATCTCTGATATCATCAAAAAGTTTTGTATAGGTTGCAGAGTTAGACCTTGGAGTTCTACCTATTGGAGTTTGGTCTATATTTATAACTTTTTCTAAACCATCTAATCCTTCAATTTTTCCATATTCCAATGGATACAATTTTCCTTTATTTAATTTATTAAATAAAACTGGATAAAGAGTTGAATTTACAAGAGTTGACTTACCACTTCCACTCACTCCTGTAACAACAGTCATAATTCCTAATGGAAATTCTACATCAATATTTTTTAAATTATTTCCTTTTGCACCATAAAGTTTAATAGATTTACTCCATTTTCTTCTTTTTTTAGGAATTTCAATTTCTTCTTTACCACTTAAAAATTTTCCTGTGATAGAGTTCTTGTTTTTCATTATTTCTTTTGGGCTTCCAAAGGCTACAACATTTCCTCCAAACTCTCCAGCTCCTGGTCCAATATCCAGAATTTTATCAGCTTGCATCATAGTATCTTCATCATGTTCAACCACTATTAAAGTATTTCCCAATTCTTTAAGTCTATTTAAAGTTGAGAGTAATTTATCATTATCTTTTTGATGTAGTCCTATACTTGGCTCATCTAAAACATATAGAACACCTGTAAGTCCTGAACCTATTTGAGTTGCAAGTCTTATTCTTTGAGATTCTCCACCTGATAAAGTTTTAGTTTCTCTTGAAAGTGTTAAATAATCTAAACCAACATTAGTCATAAATGTTAATCTTTCTCTTATTTCTTTTAGAATTTCCTTAGCAATTTTTTCTTGTTTTTCAGTTAATTTCATATTCATAAAAAAATCAAGGGAATTTTTGATACTCATATCACAGATTTCCATAATATTTTTACCATTGACAGTTACTGCTAAAACTTCATCTTTTAATCTTTTTCCATTACAAACTTTACAAATTCTTTCAACCATATATCTATTTTCAATTTCTTCTTTTTGTGCTTCTGAAAAACTTTCATAATATCTTCTTTCTAAGTTTTTAACAGCTCCTTCATATTCTTTATAGCCATGAAAATCAAATTCTCCACCAGTATAGTCAAACTTAAATTTTTCATCATAACCATAAAATATTATATCTAACTCTTTTTTAGTTAAATCTTTAACAGGTTTAGTTAAATCAATTTTTGCTGCCTTAGCCATAGCTTTAAAGATTTCCCAACTATATCCTTTTCTTGCCATAGCTCCTGGTATATACATTCCTCCATCTTCAATAGATAGTTCAAGATTTTCTATCAATTTATTTTCATCAACTTCTAATTTTTTTCCTAAACCTTTACATTCAGGACATGCTCCATAAGGTGCATTAAATGAAAATAGTCTTGGGTTTAATTCAGGAATACTTACATCTTCATGATTAGGACAAGAATAATTTTCACTATATAGATAATCATTTTTTCCATCATTTATAATTAATTTTCCATTTGATAAATCTATTGCAGTTTCTATTGACTGAGTTAATCTACTTTCAAAATCTTTATCATCTTTTTTTAAAACTAATCTATCTACAACAACTTCTATACTATGTTTTTTATTCTTATCAAGCTCTATTTCATCTTCTAAATAAAGTATTTCTCCATTTACTCTTGCTCTTACAAAACCTTTTTTAAATAAATTTAAAAATATATTTTTATGAGTACCTTTTTTATCTTTAACAATAGGTGCTAATAAGATAATTTTGCTTCCATCATCAAATTTCGTCATGACACTTTCAACAATTTCATCTACACTTTGTTTTTCAACAGCTGTATGACAAATTGGACAGTGTGCAGTTCCTATATGTGCAAATAAAAGTCTTAAATAATCATAAACTTCTGTAATTGTCCCAACTGTTGAACGAGGATTTCTATTTGTTGTTTTTTGTTCTATTGAGATTGCAGGAGATAAACCTTCTATGCTGTCAACTTCTGGTTTATTCATTTGTCCTATAAATTGTCTTGCATAAGCTGAAAGACTTTCTACATATCTTCTTTGCCCTTCTGAATAAATTGTATCAAAGGCAAGAGAAGATTTTCCACTTCCGCTCACACCCGTTATAACAATAAATTCATTTTTAGGGAGCTCAATATCTATATTTTTTAAATTATGTTGTCTTGCTCCCTTTATAGTAATTTTATCTATCATTAGTTTAAGTTCACT
>UMEM01000843.1_pt1 | contig 22148 bp, 16 predicted proteins | sample 1964761 | NCBI WGS metagenome assembly UMEM01 (sample SAMEA4836021, study PRJEB28245) | human gut metagenome | biome: gut microbiome; material: fecal sample | place: Denmark | collected 2008 | reverse complement strand
TGGCAAAGCCCAGCAGCACTGTCACATGGCCGTCATGACCGCAGGCATGCATACAGCCCACATGCTCGGAAGTGAAGTCGCAGCCTGTCTGTTCTGTGACAGGCAGGGCATCCATATCCGCACGGAATGCCACCGCTTCTTTCTTGCCTTTGCCTCGAATCACTGCCACCACGCCTGTTTCCAGCCATGTTTCCAGCTCTGTGATACCGAAGCTCGTAAGTTTTTCCCGAATATAGGCGGAGGTTTTGTATTCCTTCAGGCCCAGTTCGGGAATTTTATGCAAATCGCGGCGCATCTGCCGCAGTTCTTCTACCATGTTTTGAAAATACGCTTCCATTGGCTTTCCTCCTTTGTTCTGATTGTTCTCATTGTATCACAGACATCTTTCTTTGGAAAGGATACAAATTCTGTGGAAAATCTCCCCATTTTCGTATATAATAAAAGGCAAATACAAAAATCAAAAGATAAAGGAGAGATTTACCCATGGATTATGATATGACCAATCCCTATGAAATTGCGAAATACATCAAGGAAGCCAAAAAGGCAACCCCTGTCAAAGTATATGTAAAAGGCGATCTGAGCGGCGCATCCGCAGAAGGCGTAAAAGTATTCGGCCAGGGGGATTTCTGGATCCTCATGGGCGACCACGCTGCCGTACAGGCTCTGCTGGACAGCAAAAAAGACGCTATCGTAGACTGCGCTATGGAATATGACAGAAGAAACTCCGCTGTTCCCATGCTGGACATCACTGGCGTGGAAGCACGCATCGAACCCGGCGCATTCATCCGTGACCGGGTAAGCATCGGCAAAAACGCTGTTGTCATGATGGGCGCTGTCATCAACATCGGTGCAGAAATCGGCGAAGGCTCCATGATTGACATGAACGCTGTTCTGGGCGCAAGAGCAACCGTAGGCAAAAATGTACACGTTGGCGCAGGCGCAGTGCTGGCAGGCGTTCTGGAACCCCCCAGCGCAACACCTGTTATCGTGGAAGACGGCGTAATGATCGGCGCAAACGCAGTGGTACTGGAAGGCGTACGCATCGGCGCAAACGCTGTTGTTGCAGCAGGCGCAGTAGTAACAGAAGACGTACCCGCAGGCGCGGTAGTAGCTGGTTCCCCTGCCAAAGTCATCAAAATGAAAGATGAAAAGACAGAAGGCAAAACACAGCTCATGGAAGATTTGAGAAAATAATCCTTTCTGAAAATCAAAACATACCCTCCCTCAGGGGCATCTTCATAAGAAAACAAAGAAAGCTAAAATCCTTATCATGACAAAGAATTTTAGCTTTCTTATTTTTTATTAAGATTTTTGTTATGTTTTCTTATGAAGGCAGCCATCGCAATTCCCCTTAAGAAATCAAGGAAAAGAAAAATCAATATTTTCTTAAGGGGAAGTTGCTTTCAGAGGGGATGTTTTTTTGTTGGGACAGAAAAACGGCGGCAGTTGCCTGCCGCCGAAATAAAGTATCATGTGATGTCAAATATTACCAAAGATCCCAGAAGGACAGTGGCATTGGTGTATTGGGCATGGTGCCGGGTTTCATGGCTTTCTGGAAATCTGTCATGGCATTCTGCAATTTGGTGTAAGCTGCATTCACAGTATTCTGGGAAGTCAGAGGGGCTGTCAGAATTTTTTCTGCTTCTGCCACTGCTGTATCCAATGCGGTTTTCTGTGCCTGAGGTACCCATTTTTCCGTAGGTGCCACATCTGTGCCGTTATTAGAAGATACTTTTACACCTTCCATGGCTTTCTTCGCTTCTGCTACCTTTGCCTTCAGTGTGTCCACGTTGGATACACTGACTTTAATGGTGAAAGTACCTACTACATTGCTGCCATCCTGCGCAGTCGCCTTAATGACAGCCTGACCGGGCATCAAAGCAGTGACTTTCCCATTTTCCACTTTGACTACGTCAGGATTTTCACTAGTCCAAACAACAGTCTTGTTTGTAACATCGCCGGGCTGTACATCTGCTGTCAATGTTGCGACGTCGTTCACATTCAGTGTGTTTTTGCCGCTGATGGTAATCTGTGTCACTTTTACATCAGCCTTTGTTACGGTTACAGTACAGGTTGCTGTTTTATCTCCCGCTTTGGCAGTGATAATGGCTGTTCCTTCTGCTTTTGCTGTCACTTTGCCGTTATTGTCCACTGTCGCAACACTTATTGCATTGCTTTCCCATGCAACCGTTCTGTTTGTTGCATTATCAGGTTTTACTGTTGCAGTCAGAGTTGCTTCCTTTCCAGCAATCAGTTCCAGACTAGATTGATCCAGTGTCACGCTTTCCACTGCTACTTCCGCTGCTGTCACCTTCACATTACAGGTTGCCTGTTTATCTCCTACTTTCGCTGTGATAATGGCTTCACCTGCCGCTTTCGCTGTCACTTTGCCGTTATTATCTACTGTTGCAACGGTTTCGTTATTGCTGCTCCATGTTACAGTTTTGTTTGTTGCATCATCAGGTTTTACTGTTGCAGTCAGGGTTGCTTCCTTTCCAGCAATCAGTTCCAGTGTCGTCTGGTTCAGTTTTACACTGGCTACGGGAACAGTTGTCTGTCCATTCACAGTCACTTTACAGCTTGCGCTCTTGCCATCAACCGTTGCAGTGATGGTAGCTGTGCCTGCCGCTTTTGCGGTCACATTGCCGTTATTATCAACAATTGCTACACCTTCATTATCGCTCTTCCAAGTTACAGTCTTGGTAGTAGCGTCATCAGGTTTTACGGTTGCATTCAGTTTTGCTGTACCGTTCACATCCAGTGTCAGATCGGTTTTATCCAGTGTCACACTGGTTACACCAATCTTCACATCTTCTGTCACTTCAACTTTGCCGGATTTTTCATCAATACGGCCACTGCCCTTGACAGTAATGGCATTATCCGCCTGCAATTTGCCAATGGTGCCGCTCAGCTCAATTTTACCGTTTCCTTTATCGGTCACATAGAGTTCTTTCACGACAGCTGGTGCCGGAATCTTCACATCCGCATTAGCCGCGGTAATATCCACACGTTCTGCCTGCAAATCGGTCAATTCCACAGGATTGCTTGTTTCCACAACGATCCGTTTCAGATATGTGCCGTTGCCGCTTTCCAAACCCATCACATCCGCACCGTTGCCACGGATATACAGATTCCCTTTCAACGCCTGTGCGGTTTTATTGTCCAGCTTCAGACCAACAGGATATTTGTCATATGTTTTTTCAGCATAAATATGTCCGCTGATCTTGCAGTCTTTGAAGTATACGGAGTTTTCACCGCCGCCTTTTACATAAACATTGCCATAAACGGTCATGCCTTCCAATGTAACACTGCCGTCTTTCACATCGCTGTCAATATAGAGATTTTCCCGTACTGTCATGTTTTTCGCTGTAATACCGGATTTTGTCACAGTGGCGTTGCGGTAAGTGCCACCGCTGTAATCTCTATCCACAGTCACATTGCGGTAACGGCTGGGTTTATACCAATCGTCATTATCATCGGTATAATTGGGCTTGCTTGCGCCGTCCTTTGTTTTCACTGTATCAGGGCGGATGCTGGTATTTACATCGCTGACATAAACAGTCATGGTATCGATGTCACCGCTGCCGCGGATGCTGATCTTATCTTTTACCACCATATCTTCTACTTTTGCCTTGGAGAAGTCGATGGTAGCCTTATCGGCATTTTTGGTGATTTCCATATTTTTGATTCTGGCGTCAGAACCCAGTTTCAGATCGGTTTCCGCATCCAGTGTCAGGTTGCGTACTTTTGCGTCGATGGTGATGGAGCCGGACAGTTCTTTATCCACTACAACATCTGTATAATCGCCGCCAGTAAGTTTACCGATTTTCTTAAATGTGGTTTTTTCCACAGTGGTCTTGCCGCTAGCTTTCACTGCGGTATCCTTCTGATCCATAACCATTTCTTTGATGTTGCAGTCTTTCAGGATGATTTCGCCGCCGCCATCCACAATGAGTTTGCCTTTGACAGTCACATCTTCCAGTGTGATGGTCTTTGTGCCCAGGCGGTCGGAAATGGTCAGATCACCTGTAACAGTTGTATCTTCCAGTTTGGACTGAGTCAGGAGCATATCTTCTTTTTTGGTTTCTTCTTTATCTTCTTCCTTGTCGCCAGGCTTATAGTTCATGGTCTTATCCAGTGCCAGAACGGCTTCCGCTCTTGTGAGCACTTTGTTTGGCCCGAAAGAGCCATCGGGATAGCCTGCCATAATGCCTGCTTCACTGACAGCGCCTACTACGCCTTTTGCCCAATTGGAAATGGCGTAGGAATCGGTATAACGATATGCCCGGCTGTCATTCTGTTTCAAACCCAGAATACGAGAGATCATCGCCGCCGCTTCCTGTCTGGTGACAGGGTCATTGGGACGGAAAGTACCGTCGCCGTCGCCGGAAATATAGCCTGCCGCCACACCTGTCTGGATGGCATTTTTGCCCCAGTAATGGTTGGGTACGTCAGAGAAATAAGCATAGCCGCTCTTGCTGTATCCCATGGCGTTATTGACCAGCACTACAAACTCCGCTCTGGTAATCATGTTGTTGGGGCGGAAAGTACCGTCAGGATAGCCGCTGATGTCTCCTTTATCCACCCACTTATTGATGGTATTCTGTGCCCAGTGTCCCTGAATGTCTGTTGGCGCACCGAAAGCGGTGACGCTCATAGCCATGGAAGCCGCCAGCACAGCTATAATGGTAATCGCATGTTTCTTCTTCATAATTACACCCCCATATGAAAAACTTTTCATGGAATTTTTATCCTCTTCTAATGCTACTGTACTCTGTTTTTCCTTAAGAAACAACTGCTTTCCGCCATTCGTAAGAAAGCCTTAAACAAATCGTAATATCTGTAACATAAGGATTTTTCCGCTGTCATCCCCCACAAAAAAACCGAAAAATTTCCCACCGTATTTTCAACACCGCCAAACTGTGCTATGATAAAAAATATACAAAATCTTAACACGAAAGAAAAAAGGAGGTGTATCCATGGAAAAAATCAAAAAATATCTGCCCAAATTTCGGCCCAACTGGCGAGGCGCACTGCCGGTGGTGCTTTTTTTCGGCGCATCTTTCCTGCTGGTGGCAGTGTTTTTTGACCTGCAATTTGTTATGACCGCTTCCATCATGACGGTGCTGTTCCAGATCCGCCATGCCCGATACAACTCCTGGGGTTATCTTTTCCGTCAGCTGGTCATCTGCGAAGCCCTTGCTCTTTTCGCCATGATCGCCACGCTGGATACGCCCCTTTCTCTGCTCTTGAATTTCACCATTCCCTTTGCGTTGGTTTTCCTGCAATCTTCACAATTTGTGCCAAAAGGCTACTTTGCCAGTGCCATGATATTCGTATTCCTGCAATTCATGCCGCCGGAACCAAAAGATTTCGCCGTACAGCTGGAAGTGGTACTGGTCTGCTGGGTATTCCTAACCATCATACTGAAGCTGTATCCCTATTTGCAGCGAGGCAAAAAGCAGGCAAAACCTACGGTTCAGACACTGCACACCGGGCTGAAACAGCTTTCTCAAATGCTTATCCGCATTGCTGACGGGGAAACAGACGATGATTTTTCCAAAGAACTTTACAAATTAGAAGACACTTACCACCGCATGGCATATCAGATGCAGACGGTGTTCCAGAAAGGCGACCACGGCAAAAAATGCTTCGATATGCTGGCGGTTATGTTCCAGCGGAGTTTTTATCTGGTACGGGACAAAGCCTGACAGCAGGATGAAGTCCAGCAAAATGCTCTGCCTCGTCTAACAGAGGTGGCGGAACTGGCAGAAGAAGCCTCTCAGACTCTCAACGAAACAGACAACGGGGAACTCATTGCAAAAGCCCGCGATCTTTTGCAGCAAAGAGAAATGCCCGAAGGACGGGTGCGCATCTTTTACCGAAGCTGTCTGCACATGCTCATACTGATTTGTCACACCTACCCTGCCACAAAGAAACAGAATCTCCAGTGGTTCGGCGTAGACTGGCAGGAAACATGGCTGAAATTCCGGCGGCGCATTTCCCGCCATTCCATCGAAACCCGGTTTGCTCTGCGACTTTCCGTGATGCTGACCATCAGCTGCGGCGCCATGGCAATCTCCCACGCAAACCATGTATACTGGTTCCCTTTGAACGCATTTCTGCTGCTCCAGCCCAGTTTTGAGGATAGCGAGCATCGTTTAGTGACTCGTCCATCGGTACGGCTTTGGGCTGCCTTCTGGTGGCACTGGCAGAGCCTTTTCTGCCGACAGTACCCATGCAGTTTGCCTTTGCCTTTCTCATGATGTTCTTCATGTACTGCTCCACCCCCGGCACATGGGTGCAGCCCATTTTCTCCACCAGTTTTGCACCGATTCTGGCGTCCATGTCCATGCAGGACAATACCCTGATCTAGCTGCGTATCGCCTATGTCATCACGGCGGTGTTGCTGGTTTCTGTCATCAACCTGTTTTTCTTCCCTACCACAAAAGAAAAGCAGTTTGCCCTGAACCTGCGGCGGTTCTTCCAGATCCACGCCTCCTACTGGGAAATTGCTCGTCGCAGTTTGTCACAAAACGTGGATTTACATGAGTACAATGAACTGCCGACAGAGTTCCATATGATCTACGCCCAATGCAGGGAATACATACAGAAAGAACTGCCGGGAGAAACGGGTACGGTGTATCATGAGCTGCTGGTGACCCTCTGGAAAACATTCTCCGAACTGGAACAGACAGCATATCTCATGCAGACAGGCTCGGCGGAACAGGATGAATATCCAGCCCTCATGGATTTGACCATGCAGCTGCAAAAAGAAATCTTCCCGCCTCAGTCCACAACGCCTTCCGTTGCCCTTCACCGGGATTTTAGGGACAAAGACCTGACTTATGTACTGACCCAGTACATGCGCAACAGCGGGCATCTGCGATCCTTATACAGTCAGGTGGCAAGCAACACTCTGATATTCAAAACAAAAGAACTTGCCCGCAAATAAAAACAGAGCATTTCCCCCAAAAGAAATGCTCTGTTTTTATTTTCCGCAGAAATTGCGGATATTTTGGGAAATCTCCCGGAGTTCTTCTTTGGACAAGGTATCCAGATGTTCCAGACGATCCATGAACATCAGCAGACTTTCGTTATAGCGAATCTTGTTGAACTCCACAAAGTAATTGACTACAACACCGGGAATGAGGGCAATGACAAAAATACCGTAAAGCACCAGTATCACCGTCAGGATACGCCCTGCCGCCGTTACCGCCACAATATCCCCAAAACCGATGGTGGTAGATGCGGCAAAGCAATACCATAAGCCATCGGAAAAGGTGGTAATGTCCGGCTCTACCTGCCAGACGCCAAAAGCAACCAGCAGCAAAACTGCCACATAACCGAGGGCAAAGTGTTCCACATGGGTGGTATGGATGATCTTACAAAGCAGGGGAAATCTGCACATATATTTCTCCTTTCAGGCCATTTTTACATGGTTACAAAAAAATACCCCGTATTTTTTTGGGAGGGAAATACGGGGGAATCAAAAATCGCTATGGGGGTATACTGCACATAACCCCACAGGATGACGTAAGCTTATTTGCCTCTGACGATTCTGGACAGCTGGATCAGCAGGGTAGGCGCGAATGCCAGGCCTACGATCTGACCGATGTTTGTCAGTGTCAGAGCGTTGTCGATGTCAAACAATCCATGGAGAGCAGGTACAAACAGTACCAGCATCAGCAGCAGTGTGCCTACGAAGAAAGCACCTACGCTGTAAGGATTGGAAGGCAGACGGAAGATGGAACGGGAACCGCGGCAGTTGAAGCCGTGGAACAGACGTGCCATACAAAGGGTTGCGAAAGCCATGGTACAAGCCATGCCGTTGTTGATCTGCATACCCAGATAGAAAGCAACCATGGTTGCCACTGAAATGAGAGCACCCTGGATACCCAGTGTCTGCAAAAAGTCTTTTGTCAGAATGCCTTCTTTGGGGCTTCTGGGTTTCTGGTTCAGCAGGTCACCAGTGGGTTTTTCCATGTTTACTGCCAGTGCAGGCAAGCTGTCTGTCAGCAGGTTGATGAACAGCAGCTGTACTGCCGTGAAAGGCAGAGGCAGGCCAAACAGAGATGTGATCATAACCACCAGAATACCAGCCAGGTTACCAGAAAGCAGGAACTGGATGGAGTTCTTGATGTTGGTGTATACGTTTCTGCCGTTGGCTACGGCTTTAACGATGGTTGCGAAGTTATCGTCTGTCAAAATCATGGACGCTGCGTCCTTGGATACTTCTGTACCGGTGATACCCATGGCAATACCGATATCAGCCTGTTTCAGTGCGGGAGCGTCGTTGACGCCGTCACCTGTCATAGCTGCCACATGACCTCTATCCTGCCATGCTCTTACGATACGGATTTTATGCTCGGGAGATACACGGGCATAAACGGAAATATGTTCTACTTCATTGCGAAGTTCTTCGTCTGTCATTTTTTCCAGCTCGCTGCCTTCTACGGCTCTGTCCCCATCCTGGAGGATACCGATTTCTCTTGCGATGGCAGAAGCAGTAATCTTATGGTCACCGGTAATCATAACAGGACGGATACCAGCTCTGCGACAGTCCTCAACAGCAGGCGCGGATTCCACACGAGGAGGGTCCATCATAGCAATCAAACCAGTGAAGATCAGATCGTTTTCGTCCTCCAGTGTCAGAGGGCGGTTTTCAGAAAGAACCTTTTTGGCAAATGCCAGTACACGCAGGCCCTGAGAGGAGAAGTCTCTGTTTTGGTCTACAATGGCACTGCGGATTTCGTCTGTCAAAGGCAGGACTTCGCCGTTCTGTTCCACAGAAGTACATCTTGCCAGCAGCACGTCAGGGGCGCCTTTGATGAGCATTTCATAACGGTTGTTTCTGAAATGCAGGGTAGACATGAGTTTTCTGTCGGAGTCAAAAGGAATTTCCTGCAAACGAGGGAATTCTTCTCTGACTTTATTTTCATCGCCGCCAATGGTACGGCAGAAGGACAGCAGAGCGGTTTCCGTAGGGTCGCCCACTGCTGTTTCGCCGTTGATGGCGCCGTCATTACACAATACACTTTCTGCCACCAGACCGCCCATAGCTTTATCATTGCCTTTGGCTTCTTCGGGCTCCCAAACTTTGCCATTGGCATAAGCTTTTTTCACAGTCATACGGTTCTGTGTCAAAGTACCTGTTTTATCGGAACAGATAACGGATACACAGCCCAGACCTTCCACGGCACGGAGGTTTTTGATGATGGCGTTTTCTTTTGCCATTTTCTGCGTACCGATGGCCAGACCAATGGTCACGATGGAGCTGAGAGCTTCGGGAATGGCCGCAACTGCCAGAGCCACGGCAAACATCAGGGATTCTGCCAGACCCATGTTACGCCATACACCCAGACCAAAGACGATGGCACAGATCACCATGATGATGATGGACAGTTTCTTGGAGAAATCGTCCAGACTGCGCTGAAGGGGTGTTGCCTTTTCCTGAGCGGATTCCATCAAATCAGCAATTTTACCGATTTCTGTCTGCATCCCTGTGCCGGTAACCAGTACCACCGCACGGCCGTAGGACACCAGAGAGCTGCTGTATACCATATTCAATCTGTCACCCAAAGGCAGTTCATCCTGATCAATGGGTGTGTCGATTTTATTTACGTTTTCAGATTCCCCTGTCAGTGCGCTTTCGCTGACCTGCAAGGAGAAGTTCTGCAATACACGGCCGTCTGCTGCGGTCACGTCCCCTGCTTCCAGCAGCAGGATGTCGCCGGGCACCAGTTCTGCCGCAGGCACTTCCATTTTCTGACCATCACGAATGACGCGAGCATTGGGTGCTGCCATGGCTTTCAAGCTGTCCAGAGATTTCTGGGCTTTGAAATGCTGCACTGTACCCAAAATGGCATTGAGAATCAACACTGCCAGAATAACGATGGTGCCTTCCACACCGCCTGTCAGAGCGGAAATGATGGCTGCGATAATCAAAATCACAACCAACAGGTCAGCAAACTGTTCCGCAAATACCTGCAAAACGCCTTTGCGCTTGCCTTCCTGCAATTTGTTGTAGCCGTACTGTTCCAGCCGTTTTTTGGCTTCTTCCGCTGTCAGCCCGTTCATGGAGCTGTTCATCTCCTGCAGGAGTTCTTCCTGCGATAATTTCCATTGTTTGTCCATAGAAATTCCCCTTTCTCTGTGTCCCGTGCAAATAAAAAAGACTTTTATTGCACCGAATCCTCTCGTTATGCAATAAAAGTCTTGCTTTTCAAGAAAATTTTCTTTTAGTCGCGCCCGGGTGATAGCACCGAGATGACGAACGCTGACGATGCGGCTTGCCGCACAAGCTACTCCCTTTTATTACAATGACTCTACCATACTTTTGCACAAAAGGCAAGAGATAAATTCATACAAATTGCAATTTTCTTTTTTCCCCTGTTATTTTGCCCCAAAGTCCCTGATTTCTCCCTCTTTTTTCCCGAAAACGCCCTTTCTGTTTTTTTGGCAGTCCGCATTTGCATTTTCCTGTCATTATGCAAATATAACGAAATTTTATATGCAAATCCATGCAATTTTTTTCAAAAAAGGGGCTTGTTTTTTTCTTAACGCGGGTCTATGATAAATGCGTCAACTACATACGGCAGTATCTTCAGGGCAGGGTGAAATTCCCGATCGGCGGTATAGTCCGCGAGCGCAGCGATGCGCAGGACTTGGCATAGGTTCAAGTCAGGATTTGGTGAGATTCCAAAACCGACAGTATAGTCTGGATGGAAGAAGATCATGACAGCACAAGGCAGAAGCATCTGTTTTTGTTCTGTTCTTTTGTATATGCCGAAAACGGGTGTATTTGTGATGCCCTTTGTTTTTTGCATATGCTTATTTTCTATGGATTTATGAGCCCTGAGTGGACGGTTTCCCGTCTGTTCAGGGTTATTTTTTTGCGAAAAAGGAAGTGGAGGAAATGGAAAAACAGGATTTTATGCGGCGAGCCATGGCCCTTGCCAAAAACGGCATCGGCGCCGTTGACCCTAACCCACTGGTAGGCGCGGTCATTGTCAAGGACGGGGAAATCATCGGCGAAGGCTGGCATGCACGTTTTGGCGGACTCCACGCAGAGCGGAACGCTCTGGCAAACTGCCGCACCTGCCCTGAAGGTGCTACCATCTATGTGACTTTGGAGCCCTGCTGTCACTACGGCAAGACCCCCCCCTGCACAGAAGCCCTTCTGGAAGCAGGCATTGCCAAAGTGGTCATCGGTTCCCGTGACCCCAACCCCAAGGTAGCTGGCAAAGGGGCAGCTATTTTGAGAGCGGCAGGTGTTGAGGTGGATGAAGATTTCCTGCAGGAGGAATGTGACGCCCTTAACGGCCCTTTCTTTCACTACATCACCACGAAGCGGCCTTATGTGGCAATGAAATACGCCATGACTGCCGACGGGAAAATCGCCACAGTCACCGGCGCATCCCAGTGGATCACCAACGAGGAAAGCCGCCATCATGTACACCAACTGCGGCGGCGGTATCCGGCCATTCTGGCAGGCATCGGAACGGTGCTGGCGGACGACCCCATGCTGAACTGTCGGCTGGGAGATGATGGACGAAATCCTATCCGCATCATTTGCGACAGCAAACTGCAAATTCCACTGGACAGCAAACTGGTACAGACGGCAAAGGACATTCCCCTTCTTGTGGCTACCTGTTCCAAGGATGCGGAAAAACAGGCAGCTCTGACAGCAAAAGAGGCAGAAGTGCTGGCATTTGATGGGGAAAAAGTTCCCCTCCCTGCCCTCATGGACAAACTGGGGGAAAAACAGATCAGCGGTATCCTGCTGGAAGGCGGCGCCACACTGAATGCAGCTTTTCTGGAAGCAGGACTGATACAACGGGCGTATGTATACATGGGAGCAAAAGTATTTGGGGGCGCACAGGCAAAATCACCCATTGCAGGAGGCGGCATATCCCTTCCATCGGAAGCGGCTGACCTGCATCTGGCAGAAGTACAGACCTTCGGAAACGATGTACTCTGCGTTTATGATTTCCCGAAACAGGAGGCGAAGTAAATGTTCACAGGCATCATTGAGGAACTGGGCACCATTCGGGGTGTTTCCCTCACCAAAAACGGCGGCGAGCTGCAAATTGCCGCAACCACCGTACTGGGCGGCACAAAGCTGGGGGACAGCATTGCCGTCAACGGTACCTGTCTGACGGTGACGAAACTGGAGAAAGACGGCTTTACAGCCTTTGTCATGGCGGAAAGCCTGCGCCGCACCAATCTGGGAAACCTAAAACGGGGCAGCGTGGTACATCTGGAAAGAGCCATGGCAGCAGACGGGCGTTTTGGCGGGCATATGGTTACGGGGCATATTGACGGACAAGGCACTTTCCTTTCCCAGAAACCGGAGGGACAAGCCGTTGTCCTCACCATCGGTGCAGACCCGGGAATCCTTTCGGGCATTGTGGAAAAAGGCTCCATCGCCATTGACGGCACCAGCCTGACAGTCATGGATGTGGGCAAAGACAGTTTCCGTGTGGGCATCATCCCCCACACCGGCGGACATACAGCCCTTTTAGACCGTCCCAAAGGCTACGCCTGCAATCTGGAAACAGACGTCATCGGCAAATACATTCAGAAATTTTTAGCAAAGAATACAGAATCCACTCCCAAGAAATCCACACTGACCATGGATTTCCTCCGGGAAAACGGATTTTAAATATAGGAGGATTACGTTATGCGTGCATATAACACCATTGAAGAAGCATTGGAAGAACTGCGTCAGGGTCGTATGATTCTGGTGACTGACGACCCGGACAGAGAAAATGAAGGAGATTTGATCTGTGCGGCAGAATTTGCCACCACAGAAAACGTAAACTTTATGGCAACCCACGGCAAAGGGCTTATCTGCATGCCCATGAGTGAAGAACTGGGCAAGAAGCTCATGCTACCCCAGATGGTTTCTGACAACACAGACAACCACTGCACCGCCTTCACCGTTTCCATTGACCATGTGGACACCACCACAGGCATTTCCGCCGAAGAACGCGGCTACACCGCAAAAAAATGCGTGGAAGACGACGCGAAACCTCAGGATTTCCGTCGTCCCGGTCACATGTTCCCGCTCATTGCCCGCAGAGGCGGTGTCCTCACCAGAGAAGGACACACAGAAGCCACCGTTGACCTGATGCGTCTGGCTGGGCTGAAACAGTGCGGTCTGTGCTGTGAAATCATGGCAGACGACGGCACCATGATGCGTACCCCTTCCCTGTGGGAACTGGCTGACAAATACAACCTGAAATTCATCACCATCCACGATTTGCAGAACTACTGCCGCCGTAACGAAAAACATGTCATTCGGGAAGCAGAAGCAAAAATGCCCACAAAATACGGCGAATTCCGCATTTTCGGCTATGTAAACGACCTGACTGGCGAACACCACGTTGCACTTGTAAAAGGCGACATTGGCGACGGCAAAAACTTACTGTGCCGTGTACACTCCGAATGCCTGACTGGTGACGTATTCGGTTCCCGCCGCTGCGACTGCGGACAGCAGCTTGCGGCAGCCATGGCACAGATTGAAAAAGAAGGCAGAGGCATCCTGCTGTACATGCGTCAGGAAGGCAGAGGCATCGGCCTTATCAACAAACTGAAAGCCTACGAACTTCAGGAAAAAGGCAGAGATACCGTAGAAGCCAATCTGGAACTGGGCTTTGCACCTGACCTGCGGGAATACTGGATCGGCGCACAGATTTTGCAGGATTTAGGCGCAAAAGAACTGCGGCTCCTCACAAACAACCCCACAAAGGTTTATGGTCTGGACGGCTTCGGCGTTTCCATTGTGGAACGTGTGCCCATCGAAATCGCACCCCAGGAAGATGATGAATTCTATTTGCAGACAAAACAGCAGAAAATGGGTCACATTTTCTCTCACATTTTATAAAAACAACGTCAGGAGGATACAGCAATGAAAGTTTTAGAAGGATATTTAAACGGCAAGGGTATGAAAATCGGCATTGTTGCCGCAAGATTTAACGAATTTATCGTCAGCAAACTGGTCAGCGGCGCAGAAGACGCTCTAGTGCGTCACGGCGTAGACGGCGACGACATTTCTCTGGCATGGGTTCCCGGGGCTTTTGAAATCCCCACCATCGCACAGAAAATGGCAAAGAGCGGCAAATATGACGCCGTCCTGTGTCTGGGCGCAGTGATCCGCGGTGCAACCAGCCACTATGACTACGTTTGCAACGAAGTTTCCAAAGGCACTGCACACATCGCCCTGGAAACAGGCGTACCTGTGATGTTCGGCGTACTGACCACAGACACCATTGAACAGGCCATCGAACGTGCCGGCACAAAAGCAGGCAACAAAGGCTATGACGTGGCATGCGCTGCCATCGAAATGGTGGATCTGGCAAGAAACATGTAATAAAAAGGTGTCGACGAAGTCGAACACCTTTCGTCAAAGGCTCATTTCACTCAAGCCTTTGACGATTAGACAGAAGTATAAAGCAGGACTTCCATCGGCTCAAAAGCCTTGAAACTCCTGCTTTTCCTCATCGGAAATAAATTCCGACTGCGGATTCCATTTGGGAAACTCTTTGTTTCCCAAACCCTTCCGCGTTCTGAAAAATGTATCATATTACTTGAAATTCTCTTTTCCCTTCCCGCTTTTTTTGGTATACTAATGCCAGAGAAACGAAAGGAGCGAAAGCCATGATTCACGATACTTATACCTTTCAGGATTTAAGCGAGGTATGTTATCACCTCAGCAAATACAAAAACGTCAAAGAGGAATGGCGGGCAGATTTCTGCAACATCTACGGAGAACTGGTTGCCAGCTTTGACAGCGATGAAGAAACCATGGAACGTCTGAAAGACCCGGACGAAACATACGCCATGGTGACAGAACTGATGGATATTGCCATGATGATGGGGAAAACATGGTGATTTCTCCATTCCAAACTCCATAAAAACGGCATAAAAAAGACATTTTCCAAAGGAAAGGAAAATGTCTTTTTCTTTTGCCTTTCTTCTTATTATATAGAAGAAAAAAAGGCAGAGAATTTGATTTCTCTGCCTAAAAATATCTTATTTGTAGTTTTTGCTGGAATCTTTCAGCAGTACGTCGTGGGCGCCGCCTTCTACCAAGCTGGTTGTGGAAATAACAGTGATTTTTGCTTTTTCCTGCAGTTCGGGGATAGACAGAACGCCGCAGTTGCACATGGTGGATTTTACTTTCTTCAGAGACAGGTTTACGTTGTCGTGCAGGCTGCCTGCGTAAGGAACGTAGGAGTCAACTCCTTCTTCGAAGGACAGTTTCGCATCGCCGCCCATGTCATAACGCTGCCAGTTTCTTGCTCTGGAGGAACCTTCGCCCCAGTATTCTTTCATGTAGCTGCCGTTGATGTTTACTTTGTTTGTAGGGCTTTCGTCGAAACGAGCGAAGTATCTGCCCAGCATGATGAAGTCCGCACCCATAGCCAGTGCCAGTGTCATGTGGTAGTCATAAACGATACCTCCGTCGGAGCAGATGGGGATATAGATGCCTGTTGCTTTATAGTATTCATCTCTTGCCTGTGCTACTTCGATAACTGCGGAAGCCTGACCACGGCCGATACCTTTCTGTTCTCTTGTGATACAGATGGAGCCGCCGCCGATACCAACTTTTACGAAGTCTGCGCCGCATTCAGCAAGGAAACGGAAGCCTTCTGCGTCTACAACGTTACCAGCGCCGATTTTGACTGTGTCGCCGTATGTTTCTCTTACCCAGTCCAGAGTCATTTTCTGCCATTCGGAATAACCTTCGGAGGAGTCGATGCACAGGATGTCAACGCCTGCTTCTACCAGTGCGGGCACACGTTCTTTGTAGTCACGCGTGTTGATACCAGCACCTACTACATAACGTTTCTGTGCGTCCAGCAGTTCGTTTTTGTTTTCTTTATGGCTGTCGTAGTCTTTACGGAATACCAGATACTGCAGTCTACCTTCATCGTCTACGATGGGCAGCTGGTTGATCTTGTTGTCCCAGATGATGTCGTTTGCTTCTTTCAGTGTTGTGCCAGCAGGCGCATAGATCAGCTGATCCAGAGGAGTCATGAATTCTTTTACCTTCACGTCTTTGTCCAGACGGCTCACACGATAGTCTCTGCTTGTTACCATACCTACCAGTTTGCCCTGTGCGGTGCCATCTGTGGTAACAGCTACTGTGGAGTGACCTGTTCTTTCTTTCAGGTTCAGGATATCCTGCAGTGTGCTTTCGGGGCTGATGTTGGAATCACTGATAACAAAACCAGCTTTGTAAGCCTTAGCTCTTGCGACCATAGCAGCCTGGCTTTCGATGGACTGAGAGCCGAAAATGAAAGAAATGCCGCCTTCTTTTGCCAGAGCCACTGCCATTTTGTCGTCAGATACTGCCTGCATAACAGCGGAAACCAGTGGAATGTTCATGGTCAAAGCGGGTTCTTCACCTTTTTTGAATTTTACCACGGGTGTTTTCAGACTCACGTTATCTACCATACATTCTTTGGAAGAATACCCGGGTACCAGCAGGTATTCGCTGAAAGTTCTGGAAGGTTCTGTAAAGTAAGTTGCCATTTTCTTCTCTCCTTTTCAAATACTGGGTGATGGTTAGCTATCATAAAAGCCCGGAGGCTTTTGGTTTCTCTGGATAAAAAAAGAGGAAAAGCGCTTCTTTCTGTTCTTTTCCTACCTTACAATTTTACCGAAATTTCTTTTTTCCGTTTCTGATTTCTCTTTTGTGTATACAACATGCCGTTGTCCTTGTATTGCATACGATTTTAGCACTAAAAAGCCCCCTGTTCAAGGGGGCAGAGACATTTTTTTTGTTTTTGTGAAATTCGTCGTTTTTTGCCTGCAAAAAGGCTCCTTTCTTAGGTTCTTCTTTGCAGATAGCCCAATGCCAAACGGGCTACGGCACCGATGACAAAACCCGTCACCACGCCGGTCACCAGCAAAAACGGCAGATAGTACGCCATTTTGATGTTTTCCACCCCAGCCGCAGCCCCAATGATCTGCCCCACGTTATGGAACACACCGCCCATGACACTGACACCGGTGATGCTGACTTTTCCTGTTTTCTTCAAAAGTGCCATGACACCCAGAGAAAGGAGGGCGCCTGCCAAAGAGTACAGCAGCCCCGCAAAGCCCTGGAACAGCAGTCCTGACATGAGGACACGCACCAAGGAAATGAAAAATGCTGACTTGGTATCCATATGATACAGGACAATGACGATGATGACGTTTGCCAGACCCAGCTTCATGCCGGGCACCAACAAAGGCAAAGGAATGAGCATTTCCACATAACCCATGAGGATGGCCAATGCCGCAAAAAGTCCGTATTGTGCTACTTTACTGCTTCTCATATCATCCCACCACCGCATCTACTGTATTTTCCGTACCTGCTTCAATGGTGACGACCATTTTATGAGGCAGGCAGACAATGGTTTCTCCTGTTTTATGGACGCGTTTCTGGTCGGCACAAAGACCGTCCCGGCAGTCCGCTTCGATGACATCCGCCCAGCCATCTTTGATTTCTACTATATTATATCCTTCCGGCGTTTCCACCCGATAGGTGGTATCTTCGTCCAAAGGCAGTTCCTGCACCACCTGTCCGTCCACGGTGATGACCGCTTTGCCGCCGTCTTCGGCGCTGCCCAAAAACACCAGATAGATAATCCCCGCTAAAACCAGTACCCCTGCAATCAAAATCAAATCCAGGCGTTTCATCTCTCCACCACTTTCTATTTCTTTTTTTCATATATAGGAAAAAAAGGAAGCACATGCTTCCTTTTTCCAGTAGTAGTAGGATTTATTATTGTAGTACATAAAAAAATGCCCAGAACCGGAATCGAACCAGTGACACGAGGATTTTCAGTCCTCTGCTCTACCAACTGAGCTATCTGGGCACATCGCATCTTCGATGCTTGTACATTGTAACGCAGATTTGCAGTTCTGTCAACACCAAATTTCAAAAAAAAATACAAAATTTCATTTTTTTCTTTCTGAAAAGAACAAAAGGGGGGAAAACAAAGCAAATTCCCCTTCAGAAACCAATCCTCATAAGAATAGCCGGAATCTTCCGTTCACAATGATTCCGGCTATCTTTATTTTCTTATGAAAAAACGCCTAGGGTTTCTCTGTTTTTCAAATCAACCTTTTTCTTTCGCCTTTTCATCCCAATAATCGCAGGAAATGCCCACAACATCGGAGGTAAAGGGTGTACCGTCTTTTTTCTTGAAATGCCGTGTGGCACGGAAGGCATATTTTGCCCCCACGAACAGCACAGGCAAGTTACAGTACACGATGATGATATTGCCAAGGTCTGAGATATACCACAAGTTCCCCAGTTCCAGCCCTGCCATGACAGACAGCACCCCGAAGGGAATGAACACCAGCGCCCCCAGAATCCGCACAAAATAAATGAAGGGACGTTTGCGGCTGATGCGGTTTGCGGCAATCTCCGCGAAAATGATGAAGCCCACAATACAAGTATAGGCGAAAAGTCCATAGCAGACACTGATGAGCAGTGTCACCAGACTATCGGCGCCGCTGCCCGGTGTCAAAGAGGTGATGGACGCCAGATACAAAGGCAGCTGTTGGGTTTTCAGACCTTCCCAAGCCGCCGGGTCTGCGCTCCACAGGTGCGCCATAACAACGATAAAACCAGACAGTGTGCAGACCACCATGGTATCCAGAAAAACACCTAACGCCTGCACCACGCCCTGTTCACAGGGATGTTCCGCGTCAGAAGCAGCTGCGGACATGGTGATCGTCCCCTGACCTGCTTCATTGGACATGAGTCCACGTTTTACCCCTTGGGCAAGAGCTGTACCGAAGAAACCACCGAATACGGCTTCTGGTGTGAATGCGCCGCCAAATACCGCACCAAAGAAATAAGGGATGGTGCCGATATTCAAGAGAGCGATAAGCAGTACTGTACCGCAGTAAATCACCGCCATGACGGGTACCATTTTGTCTGTCACCGCTGTGATTTTATGGATACCGCCAAAGGCAAAAAATGTAGTGCCGCCAATAAGCAGAATGCCTGTGATGCAGTAAAGCATAGATGTCCGTGAGAATGTTTCCCCTGTGATGATTTCCGCCACAGAGCCAACGGAAGAAAATACATTGAACGCCTGCGCAGGTAGACAGAACATGGCGTACAAAATGAAGATGCAGGAAAGCAAAACGCCTACCCACGCCCGGTTGCCCATGACCTTTTTTCCATAGAACGGCAGACCGCCTACCAGTTCATCGCCTTTTCTTTCTTTGAAAATCTGTGCCAGTGTGGCTTCCATAAATGCCGTTGCCATGCCGAAAAAGGCGCTGACCCACATCCAGAACAAGGCACCGGGGCCGCCAACGGCAATGGCGCCCGTCACACCCATGATATTCCCCGGCCCTACACGCATGGCAGAACTGAGGAAGAATGCCGCCAGAGGTGTAATACCTACGGCTGCTGTCTTTCGGTCAATGAGAATCCGCAGACCTTTGCGGAAATGGGTCACCTGGATAAATCCTGTTTTAATGCTGAAAAAGATACCAGAGCCAATGAGGATGACAATGGCAAAGGACAAATTCCCCAAAATGGGAATGGACGCATACCAATCAAAATTGGTTGGGAACCCCCACAGAAAATCCGCAATGGGTACCACAAAGTCAAAAACCTGATTGACGGCATCGAATATTTCTTTCATGTGAAACTCTCCCCTTTTCTCCCCGTATTACCGTCTTATCGTTTTTCCTGCATGACAGAAATGATGGCGCTGTCCATGGGCGCCATGCCTTCCATGCTGATACGACCCAGATTTTTGGCTGTCTGTTCCGCTGTGGAACCGATAACGCCGAAATTATGGGGAATGGCAGTGTTATTCATGGCAAGCATAGCGGAAAGGAATGCCGCATGTACCCCTGCATAAGCTTTCAAGGCACATCCAGTGCTGCCGCCGTCACAAATCATACCTGTCAGGTTTGCTGCCATATGATCCATAGCCGCTGCCACTTCTGCCGCACCGCCGCCCATGAGCAGGACAATACCAGCCGCCGCACCGCTGCCGCCGCCCAATACACAGCCGCAAAGAGCAGAAAGTCTGCCTGTGTAATGTTTGCTGTAAATGGTAATCAGACCGCTGAGAGCCACGGCTCTGCGGATGGTGTCTTCGTCTGCGCCAATGCTTCTGCCATAAGAAACCACAGGCATGGAGCACAGGATACCGTGGGAACCGCTGCCCACAATGCTCATGGCAGGGAAAGGCAGACCAGCCAGACGGGCATCCATAGCCGCTGTGGTCAAATGCTGGGCACGGGAAATCATATCATCCCCCAGAACGCCTTTTGCCCGGAAAGTATCCAGTGTAGCACCGATGGAAAGCCCTGCGCCTTTTGCACCTTCTGCGGAAAGAGCACAGTTCATGTCGATCATATCCTGCACAAAGGCAATTTCTTCAGAAGGGACTGTTTTTACATAGTCCACGAAATCCGCTACGGTCACTGTATCGAAAGGAAAAGGCTTTTCCGCTTCCGCTGCCTTTGTTTCCGCTTCAAAAATCACTTGGCCGTCTTTCCAAACCTTTGTGATGTTGCTGTGTTTTGCTTCGATGAGGGCTTTGCCTGCGCCTTTGTCTGTTTCCACTTCTGCCAGAATGTAGATTTCTTCTTTGGATTTGTCTACGGCAGTGGTTACGTCAATGCCCATGCCCTTCACACGGTCTGCGTCGGCTTCTGTGACGGGTTTCAGACATTCCAGCCCCAGTGTCCAGTCACCGCAAACAGCACCCAACAGGGCAGCCATTTCGCAGCCCAATTCCTTTGTGCCGGGGATGGCGCAGGAAAAGGCATTTTTGTACATGCCGCCGTTCATTTCCACATGGATTTTCTTGATATTCCCTTCAGCCGCCGCTGCCGCTCTTGCGGAAGCCAGTGCAATGGCACCTACTTCTGTTACGCCCAAAGCGGGGCTGATCTCTTTTTTCAATAACGCTGTCAATTCTCTCATAGCATATTCCTCCCTTGTATTTCTCTTTAAACAAGATAACACGATTTTCCGTAAAATGCCAGAGAGAACCCTCTTCCTTTTGCAAAAACTCCAGATTTTTTTATTTTCCGGTTTTGCCTTATTTTTCAGCGATTCTGCTATGATGTCTGATAATATATCGTGCATTTCGCCTTACTCCATTGTTTTTTTCTATACATCCTACTATAATAGACCTCGCCGCATTTGGTATTATTGCCAAATGTGTGCACACGTTTTTATTTATTATTATTGTTTCACAAGTAGGAGGGTATCATTTATGGAACAAAAAAGAGAAAGGTTCTCCTCCCGACTGGGCTTCATCCTCATTTCCGCAGGCTGCGCAATCGGGCTGGGGAACGTATGGAAATTTCCTTACATCACCGGACAGTATGGCGGCGCTGCCTTTGTGCTGATCTACATCGCCTTTTTGATCCTCATGGGGATTCCTATTCTGGTGGCGGAACTTTCTGTGGGCCGTGGCAGCCAGCGCAGTATCGCTCGGGCCATGGACGTATTGGAGCCGAAAGGCACCAAATGGCATTGGTATAAATATCTCGGCATGGCCGGCAACTACATCCTGATGATGTTCTACACCACAGTAGCCGGCTGGATGCTTTACTATTTCTTTAAAACAGCTGCCGGCGGTTTTGAAGGGCTGGATGCGGAAGGCATCGGCACAGCCTTTAACACCATGCTGGGCAGACCCGGTCTGATGACTGGATTTATGGTAGTGGTTGTCCTTCTTTGCTTTGCCATCTGCGCACAGGGCTTACAGGCCGGCGTAGAAAAGATCACCAAAGTCATGATGCTGATGCTTCTGCTTCTGATGATCGTGCTGGCAGTGCGTTCCGCATTGCTGGAAGGCGGCGAAGCTGGTCTGGAATTCTACCTGAAACCTAACTTCGGCGCACTGAAAGAATACAGCCTGCTGGAAGTGCTTTTCGCGGCACTGGGTCAGGCGTTCTTCACACTGAGTATCGGTATCGGTGCCATTGCCATCTTCGGCAGTTACATCGACAAATCCCGTTCTCTGACAGGGGAAGCCATCCTCATCACCATTCTTGACACCTTTGTAGCGTTCATGGCTGGTATGATCATCTTCCCTGCATGCTTCGCTTATGGCGTAAACCCTGGTCAGGGGCCTTCCCTGATTTTCGTCACACTG
>UMEM01009653.1_pt1 | contig 22358 bp, 20 predicted proteins | sample 1964761 | NCBI WGS metagenome assembly UMEM01 (sample SAMEA4836021, study PRJEB28245) | human gut metagenome | biome: gut microbiome; material: fecal sample | place: Denmark | collected 2008 | reverse complement strand
CCGTTTCACGGTCTGCGTGTAGTTCCTTGTAAACTGACCTAAATCCTACAATATATTTTTTTATTGAATGTTTAACAAAAATCAAAATCCTATCTTAGAGGCATCTTCAGAAGAAAACAAAGGAAGCCAAAATCCTTATCATTACAAAGAATTTTGGCTTTCTTATTTTTTATTAAGATTTTATTTGTTATGTTTTCTTCTGAAGATAGCCGTCGCAATTCCCCTTAAGAAATTAAGGAAAAGGAAAATCAATGTTTTCTTAAGGGGAAGTTGCTTTGGCTAATAGGTTTTAAAATTAGATTGTTTTTCCAAAACCTGTGAAATCACACAACCTGTTTTCATAGTTTATCTTTGAATATTCATCATGAAATGGAATGTCTGGTGGCGATATGATTTTAACAGCAGAAAAGTTTTGATTGATGATGTTATCATTATCTGAACCCCATATACACAGATTTTTACATTATAAGACAATTCTTCATGCGATATAATATTTTAGTTGTACATTTTTGTCTATTTTTGATATAATATACACATCGCAATTTGTTTATAACATACAGAGGAGGTGTGGTTATTATGGCATTTATTGATAATCAGTTGGTCATATTTAAAAACATGATAGAAGAGTCCATCAAAACTGGAGGAGTAAAAGGGAAAGAATCAATGATTCGTTCCTCACAGCTGATTAACCTTATACATGATGCAGTTAAATATGAACTTATTCAACTTGGTGTTGCCAGAAATCAGATTTTTCCAAGATTTGGGGATAAAAAACCAGAGATAAAGCTTGCTGGATTTCTGAAACAGAAAGATCAGGATGTCTGTGTTGTTCCCTCAAATATTCGTAAGCAGCCATTGATCATAGACTGGGGGCCGATGGCTTTTCAAAGAAAAAGGGATCCATATGGATATGAGTATTCAAATAATACATTGGTAATTAATGTCAGAAGTCAAATGAGTAGCTTGGCAAAAAATGCTGATACTTTGTTTGAGAGAACTTTTGCTGAAGCGCACAATCTCCATATGAGATATTCACATATGGTTCCTGGAGAAGTATATTTGATCCCTATTCATGAGTACGATGATGAAGCGGTTAAAAAAAATCAGGTTGCTTTTAAAAAGCATCAGACAGATGTTGAGAACTACATAAGCTTTTTTAATTCTATCAATGGTAGAAACTTAGATGATCCTGAGTATATGTACGAAAGATGTACGCTTTTGGTTGTGGACTTCAGTAAGCCACAGCCTAGGTTATTCCGTAGTAGTGATGAATTAAAAAGAGCAGGAGTAATCTCAAGTTCTTTTGAAATAGAATATGCAACTTTAGGTTTTGATAATTTCGCTAGAGATATACTTAATATATATGACTCTCGATATGATATTAACAATTTGATGGAAAAATAAGACATGTCGCGGCTCTTCAAAAGATAATATATGGAAGTTATTAATAAGCTAGGCTATTGTTGTTTTGGTAAGATAGGGATTGCTTATTTGAGAAAGTACTACATTCCAAGCGGTATGAGGAAAGAATGTATATTATTTTGTACTGCCATGGATAAATTCCTCTATGTGCTTTATTAAAAGTTTACCCCAATATGTTGGAAAATAGATATTCTTCATATTATGAGAGTAGACATATCATTTATTTTCAAATGTATTTTTCCATATTACTGATGCCAACAAAGAGCTTATTAATTTATAGAAGAAAAAGAATGGCAAGAAGCATTCAATTCAGGATTACATTAGAGGTATGGTTTACTTATTACTCAGAAATCAAGATTAAGAGGCATAGAGAGGAACCACATTGTCCAGTGATTATAACTGTGGGGCAGATAATAGTGGAACAAGAAAAGGCGTAAGGCAGCAAGAGAAAGAATCTTACTGCCTTTTTGTTTTCAGAGAAATGCAAAGAAGAGAATCAATGGAAATATCAGTCTGTTTGCCAGCAAGAGAGCAGGTATCCTGATCAATGTGCAAGTGGTGCGACAGGAAAACAAGTTATCTGCAATAAGTGGAGTATTACATAGAAATGAATATATATAAACCAATATGATTCTGTGTTGTTTCTTTCTCAAATAGTGTTTCTGACATTTATTTAAAATGAATTTGCAAAGCAATATGTATCGACAAATTCTATATTTCGGTCCCCTGGGATATAAACACAGATTAATTTTGATTGATTTATCATGTATTTTCATGGAAGGAAAGGTATTGCCATTGGTGAAAATATTGCATCAGAAAGAGGGAGCTTTAGTCTATGCTATTTATAATCTAAAATGCAGGACAAAACTGGGAATTTGGAGTAACGTAGTATGTGAAAGGATAATTTCTTTTTATAGATTTGGAAGAATAGCAGGGTATACTTGTTTATCCTGGATATTTATAAGGATATGCTTTTGTGGCGAAAGACGAAGAAAAACCTAGATACGATATATCATAAAAAGCGATATCATAAAAATTGATGTCGTTTTTTTATTGCTTTCAGATTTGGCGTAGATTGCAAAAGCGCAATGAAAAGACATGTACAGACCATTAGAGGGGATGTTTTGTGTGTTGCTGATTTTCGAAGAAAATGCAGAAGTGTTATAACAGATAGAATCCGTGGTAGAAGATGATATCCAAACATGATACAATAAGATTAGAATCCCTTTACGACCATCCATAGAAAGCGAGAAATCACATGAAATTTTCTTCCTTTATTCACTTTGCCCGTTTTGGCATGCAAACAATTTTATTTCGCAAAAAAGAACCCATTTTAGGCACTATTATTGTGACAGATAAATGCAATCTGCAATGCAAACACTGTTCTGTCAACAACATCACGGGCGTGATACATCCTTATGCGCAGATCAGAAATGAAATGCAGCAGCTTTATGATATGGGGGTACGGATTCTGTTTTTCTGTGGGGGAGAGACATTCCTTTGGAAAGATGAAGGGCGTACGTTGCGGGATCTGGTAAAAGAAGCGAAAGAAATGGGATTTCTTATTGTCAATGTGGTGACGAATGGCACATTTCCCATTGATTTGCCAGAGGCAGATTTGATTTTGCTGAGTTTGGATGGTGACAGGGAGCGGCATAATGCCATCCGTAGTGATACATACGATACCATTATGGAAAATATTAAAAACGCCACGGCTGACAATATCTGTTTTTATATGGCCATCAATCAGATCAATAAAGATGCTGTACAGCATGTCTGCCTCACTGCACGGGATATGAAAAATGTGCGCGCGGTGTCCTTCAATTTTCATACACCATATCCCGATACAAAGGAATTGGCGCTTTCCAGAGAAGAAAAGGAAAGATGCTGTGATGTCATTACGGAAATGATGAAGGCAGGGGTTCCTGTATTCAATTTGCGCAGTGCTTTTCCATATCTCATCAACAATACGTTTCCTACTCCCTGCCATCAATGTGTGGTTATGGAAAACGGAAAGCTTTCTACCTGCGGACGATGCATTGAAGTTCCGGGGCTTTGTGAAGCCTGTGGTTACTTCTTTGTGGCGGAATACACCCTGTTATTTAGGGGGAATCCCAAGATCATCATAGAAATGTTAAGGACATATTTGAAATATATTTAGGAGTATTATGGGGATTATAACGAACTTGACCCGGATGTGGCTGACTCGTTCAGCAAAACCATTTATCTTTAAAAATGAATACGACCAGGAGCTGCCTTTTGCGGAATGTGATGGCCTGGGACTTTATGTGCATATTCCATTCTGTAAAAGCATCTGCCATTTCTGTCCTTACTGCAAGGTAAAATATGAAAAAGAACAGTGTGACCGCTACATTGACGCATTGATTCGTGAAATCCATCTGGTAGGCAGCCAGCGGGAAGGGAGAAAAACGGCCACCAGTCTATATTTTGGCGGCGGCACACCAGCACTTGTGGCGGATCGTCTGAAAGAAATCATAGACGCTCTTCAGGAACATTTTATCATTACGGAAGGCATTGGCGTAGAGCTTCATCCTGATAATGTAACGCCTTCTGTGTTACGGATTTTGAAAAATGCAGGTGTGACGAAGATCAGCATAGGCATTCAGTCTTTTCAGGAAAAATTTCAAAGCATTTTGGGTAGAGAACAGGTGGATATGGCTTCTTTGCAGGCTGCATTGTCAGAAGTTCCTTTTGAAACTGTTTCCATGGATTTCATTTTTGCTTTGCCGACGCAGACTTTTGCTGATCTGAAAGCGGATATAGATACCGCTTTCTTAATGGGAGCAAATCATGTGGCAATTTACCCCTTTATTGATTTTACATTTACATCCAGCAATGTAAGAACAATGCCCAAAAAAGAAAAACGGGTGCTTTTGGATGAAATCACCCGTTATTGCATGGAAAAAGGATATGACCGCAGTTCCATCTGGACATTCTCCAGTGAAAAAGAAGCAAAGTATTCATCCATGACAAGAGATCATTTTCTGGGGTTTGGATGCTCGGCAACCACATTGCTCAAGAATCAGTTTAAGATCAATACATTTTCCGCAGAGGAATACTGCAAAAGGATTGATGAAGGAAATTTACCCACTTCTTTGACCATTCGATTTTCTCTGCGTCAGCGGATGGTGTATTATCTGTTCTGGACAGCATATAGTACAAAGGTGGATGCAGCTGCATTTGAAAGATTTTTTGGTGTTCCGTTGAAAAAAGCATATGGCTGGGAAATGACAATGGCAAAAGTATTGGGATTTGTGACAGAGGAACATGGCATATATCAAATGACGCTGAAAGGCGCATTTTATTACCATTATTATGAGAATTTCTATACCCTTGCCTATATCGACAAAATGTGGGGCATCCTGCGGCAGGAAGCTTTTCCGGAAAAAATCGTGTTATAAAAAAGAACGTCTGTGTGTATCAGACGTTCTTTTTATAATGATGTGGGATGTTCACCATACAGCCATTCCAGCAGACGATGTAAAGGCTGGAACAGCACCAGACAAACAACGAAATTGCCGATACAATGGGTCACATCAAAGAGAAGTCCGGATGTCCAGTAAGCCAAAGCGGCACCGATGCCGCCGGCAATAAGATAAGGCAGGGCACAAAGGGCGCCGAAAGCCAGCCCAAAGAATCCGGAGAGAATGCTCCAGAAAAGAACAGAGCGGTTTTGCCGGAAAAGGAAAACCACCAGTGCCAGAATACTCCAGATATAGAGATAGCTGAACCACCACATCCCGAAGCCATAACAGAATCCCTCAAGCAGCACAAAGGCGTATATGATGAGGAATACTTTTTTTCTGCATGTCAGGGTATAGAGGATGATGAGCAGGCTGACCACTTCGATATTGGGCAGGATTGCCAGAAAGACTTGTCCCAGAAACAGTATGGCAGTCAAAAGGCCAAGAATTGTCAATTGGCGGATATTCTGCTTTGCCAAATCAATAGCCTTCTTTCAGAGTCAGCTCAAAGATATCCTGATCCTGTATAGGAGTTTGGTCAGTGCCAGTGTTGACCATTTCACCTGATTTAGTAATACACCACCACTGTTCTTTGCTTTCGTCTGCAGTTTCGCCGTCAACGGTGGTGATGAACATGCCGTAAGGCCCGTCGGTACCTTCTGCAAGACCTTGCTCTGTCAATGCTTCTCCCAGATATTCCGCGTCCGTGTCATAGGAAAATGTGCTTTTACTGCTGTCACTATGAATGACAGAAATGGTGATCTTTTTTTCACCGGCAGTAGTATCTGGTCTGGTCTGGAAGAAAACGATCACTGCCAGAATACAGCAAATCGCCAGAATTATGCCGGCAAGTCTTGTTTGTTTTTTCTGCATCTTGACCTCCTATGGTTTTTTATTTTTATCTTAGAATGGGCGGATTTTTTTGTCAAGGCACTTTGTCGGTATAGCAAGAGGAAAAGCCGGAGAGGGGGCAACTGGAGCCTATATAGGCAGAAAATTGTATTTTTTTGGAAAATGTTAAGATGCCGTTAAGAAAAACATTGACAGGACAAGAAAAATTTAATACGCTGATAATGCCAATAATAAAAAATGTTATGAAGAAAAAGGAGGATTTTACCAATGAATGGTCTGCTGGAGAGAACGTTTCATCTTTCGAAGAACCATACCGATGTAAAAACGGAAGTTTTGGCAGGGATCACCACATTTATGACAATGGCTTACATCCTTGCGGTAAACCCGTCTATCCTGTCATCTGCGGGAATGGACAGCGGCGCGGTATTTACGGCAACGGCGCTGGCATCCTGTCTGGCAACACTGATGATGGCTGCATTTTCCAACTATCCCTTTGCATTGGCACCCGGCATGGGCTTGAACGCTTTTTTTGCTTATACAGTTGTAGGGCAGATGGGCTTCACCTGGCATGTGGCACTGGCGGCGGTATTTGTGGAAGGGATCATATTCATCGTGCTTTCCTTGACAAATGTGCGAGAAGCAATCTTTAACTGTATCCCCATGTCTCTGAAAGCCGGTATTACCTGCGGTATTGGTCTGTTCATCGCTTTCATCGGTTTCCAGAATTCCAAACTGGTGGTGGACGGCTCCACACTGGTTGCGATTTATCCCTTCAAAGCGGCGCTGGCTGATGGCAGATTCTGGTCTGAAGGCATTGGTGCATTGCTGGCATTCGTTGGGATTATTCTGACTGTTGCTTTTATGATTAAAAAAGTACCTGGCGGTATTTTGCTGGGTATCCTGTGCACATGGCTGCTGGGCATCCTTTTGCAGGTAGCTGGCATTTATCAGCCTAATCCAGAACTGGGAATGTATTCTGTACTGCCTGATTTTTCCGGTGGTTTTGGCATCCCTTCTCTGAAACCTACATTGATGCAGATGGATTTCTCCGGCTTGCTGGGCTTGAATTTCATCACAGTTATGCTCTCTTTCCTGTTTGTTGACCTGTTTGATACCATGGGAACCCTCATCGGTGTTGCTTCCAAAGCGGATATGCTGGATGAACAGGGCAGACTGCCTCGTATCCGTGGCGCATTGATGGCCGACGCGGTTGGTACAAGCTTGGGTGCGGTTCTGGGTACATCTACTATCAGCACCTACGTAGAAAGCTCCTCCGGCGTTATGGCAGGGGGCAGAACTGGTCTGACATCCGTTGTAACCGGTCTGCTGTTTGCGGTTGCACTGTTCCTTTCTCCCATTTTCCTGGCGATTCCTTCTTTCGCGACAGCGCCTGCGCTGGTAGTCGTTGGGTTTATGATGATCACAACTGTGTTCCGCATCGATTTCGATGACATGAGCGAAGCCATTCCTGCTTTCGTTGCCATGATCGTTATGCCTTTCATGTATTCCATTTCCGAAGGCATTGCCCTGGGCGTGATCTCTTACGTGCTGATCCAGATTGTTTCCGGTAAAGTAAGAGAAAAGAAAGTACACTGGCTCATGTATGTACTGGCAATTGCCTTTGTATTGAAATATCTTTTTGTATAAGAATATATCAAAGCCCTCTGTGAAAACAGAGGGCTTTTTTTATGGGCGGAACACCTTGGCATTTTCCTGTCATTTGTAGTATACTAATAAAATATGAAATCAGAGCAAGGAGAGGACGCCATGCTGGTGACGGCTATCATTCCGCAGAAAAAAGATCCTGCGAAACGAAATATTTTTATTGATGGGGAATTTGCTTTTTCCCTCATTGCACAGGATGTGCTGTATTTTAAACTGCGGGAAGGAGAGCCCATTCCACAGGAAACCTTTGACATCATTCAGGATAATTTGATTTATATACAGGCACAGGATACAGCTCTGCATTATCTGGGCTATAAGATGCGAACAGAGGCGGAATTGCGGCGGAAGCTGACAGAAAAGGAATTTGCGCCTCAGGTCATTGAAAAGGTTATGGATTTTCTTTGTCGTTATGGTTATTGTGACGACAAGGCTTATGCCAAAAGCTTTGTGAAAGAACGTCTGCGGCTGAAACCAAAGGGAGCTTATGCCCTGAAAATGGAACTGCGGCAGAAAGGCATTTCTGAGAAAATTGCCGAAGAAGTGCTGGCAGAAACAGATCTGAACGAAGCAGAAGATGCTGCCCGCTGGATACTGAAAAAAACGCGGGGCAATCTGGAATTGGATGAGAAAGAAAAACAACGGCTTTACGGCTTCTTGCAGCGGAAAGGCTACCGATGGGATACCATTTGGGAAGCTATGGCGCTTGTGGAAGCAGGGGAGGTATGAAAATGGGATTTTATTTTGCGGAAGTCCGTAAACTGCGGCGGGAACTGCAGGCGGCCTATGGAGCCGGTGAATATAAAAAAGCATTAATATTGGGGAAAAATATTTTACAGAAATATATGGAAAATGACGACGCCAACACCATGGAGTATGCGTCAGATATGCACAATCTGGGGGTTATTTTCGACACCATGGGTATGTACCCCAAGGCGGTGGAGTATTACAAAAAAGCGGCAGTGCTGAAACGGGACTGTTCCGGAGAAAGCCTTTCCTATGCGGATACGGTGAATAACCTTGCCATTGCTTACAACAACATGGGAGAAGGGGAAAAAGCCCGTAGATTCCATGGTGAGGTGCTGAAGATTCGGGAAGCGAAGCTGGGAAAAGACCATCCTGATACCATTTACAGCCTATTCCACCTGGGCAATACGGAAGAAGATCTCCAGCAGTACGAAAAAGCCGTGGAATACCACCAGCAGGCTTTGGAGCGGGCAAGACGTTCCACGGATTTTTCCAAAGAAGATATGGCGGACATTTTCGCCTCTCTGGGGTCAGCCTATGATGGCGGCGGCAATTACAGACGTTCCATTTCTTCTTATGAAAAGGCATTGGACTTTATGGAAAAAGCAGGGGTAGAGGAAAGCTTCTGCTGTATGATCTGGACATTATCTCTGGCGGAGGTCTGCGAAAAAGCCGGCTGGAACGAATTGGCAGTGGAATACTGTGAAAAAGCGGTGCGGATGCGCCGGAAGATGATGCAGGACAGCCATCTGGATTACATCAACAGCCTGAATAGTCTGGGCATATTGTGCTGTAAGGCAGGGATGTTTGAAAAGTCCTTGCAGTGCCATGAGGAAGTGCTGAAACTGGTACGGGAAGTATTGGGCGGCGATCATTTGTTTTACGCAGATACCCTCAACAACATGAGTGCTGATTACAGCGGCATGGGGCAGATGGAAAAGGCGCTGGAAGCCAATGAGGAAGCTTTGCGGCGGAAAGAAGCGGCTTTGGGAGAGTACCATGCACAGGTGGCTGTATGCTACATGAGCAGAGGCAGACTTTATGAAAAAATGGGACGGGACACAGACGCCCTTGCGGCTTACGAAAAAGCCCTGCTCATTCGTCGGGATACCGTAGGCAGAATGGATCCTTTGTATGCCGATACACTGGAACAGATCGCAGGACTTTTTACAGCCAAAGGTGCATATGAAGCGGCAGCGGAATACTTGCAGGAAGCCCTGTACATCCGTAGAGAGGCGGAAACAGGCACAGACCGTGATTTGGTGGGCGGTTTACAGCTTTTGGCAGATGTGAAGCAAAAAGCGGGAGAGGGTCAGGCGGCGGCAGCCCTTTGCCGGGAAGCCATAGAACTTCTGGAAAAGCATTTCAGCAAAAACCATCCTGAATATGCCATCGGTCTGGCAAAGCTGGGTGAGATTCTGGCAAGAGAGAAGCAGTATGACGAAGCCATTCAGATTTTGACAGAAAGCGCCGCCATCCAGAAAGAAATGCTGGATGAGGACAATCCGAGATATTTGAAAACACTGGAATATCTGGCAGAAGTTTGTGTGCGTAAAGGCGATTACGCCGTGGCAGTCCAGCATTATCTGGCCATCAATGACGCAAACTATGAGGAAACGGCGGAAGAAAAACAGCGGGCGGCAGAAACATTGCTGGCTGTTGCCGTTTGTTATCTTGCCATGGGAAATGAGAAGAAGGCGGAGGCTTATCGGAAAGAAGCCGTGGAAAAACTTAACCGTGCCGGCGGCGGACTGACGGAGAAATTCGCAAAAAGCCATCAGCAGTATGACATGCTGGCAAACAAAGGAAAACTGCCTTATGCCGGAGCGGAACGTCAGGCGAGAATGGAAGAAAGACGGCGGCTTCAGAAGGCCAAAGACCTTTTTACGGAAATGCTGGCTCAGCGGGGAGAACAGGCACAGTCTTTGGATAAAGAAGCGGTGCGCAACGCCATTTCTCTGGGAGATTTGCAGATGCGTACAGGCAATCGAGAACAGGCATTTTTCTGGTATCAGGCGGCAGAACAGGCGGCAGAAGGCATGGAATACGCACAGGCTTGCCGCAGATTAGGCGAATGGTACCTGACAGCGGGAGAATATCTAAAAGGTCTGCAAAAGCTTACCAATGCCAAGAATTACATCGAAGAATATGACAGTGTGAAAACAAAAGACTACTGCGAACTGCTGGCGGAAATCGGCGACTGCTATTTTGCCATGGGTGAAAAGGAAAAAGCGGTGAGCATGTATTTGCCTTATATACGGTTGTTCCGTGAACTCCAGCTGCCCAGAGGAAAACAGTATCAGCGCAGATTAGAGCGCACAGGCAGACTGCTGGCAGACAGTGGACGCCATAAAGATGCGGCAGAATGTTTCAGCGAATTGGCGCTGGCAACCCGTATGATGGAAGGGGAAACAGAAAATTTTGCCCGTTTGCTTCTGAAAACAGCGGCTTCTCATATTGCTCAGGGAAATCAGAAAGAAGCGGTGACCCTTTTGGATCGCGCTTTGCTGTTGGGAACAGCCAAAGGCAGGGATACAGAAGCTTATGGCAAGCTTTGCGACCGCATCGGACGGATGTATGCCGCCAACGGCAGTCTAGAACGGGCGGAGGACTGCCTTTCCATCGCCTATGAAATGACAAGAAACGGCAAAAAATGCCTGACCAGAGATGGCCTTGCCGCACTTTTGTCCGTGCTGCGGAAACTGGGCCAGGAAGAACGGTATTTTGCTGTAAAACAAGGCAAAAAATTGGAATAAAAGTGTTGACAGGTGGAAAACCCTGTGATACTATAATGAAGTATGTCAGCCGCATGGAGAGGTTCTGGAAAACCGAAGAAAGGCTTCGGTTACCGTATCCAGCGAGTAAATTGCGAGGAGGTGTTCACATGTACGCAATTATTGAAACTGGTGGTAAGCAGTACAAAGTAGCAGAAGGCGATATCATCACAGTAGAAAAACTGGGTGTTGAAGCAGGTCAGGAATATACTTTCGACAAAGTTCTGGTACTGGCGAAAGACGGCGATGTAAAAGTTGGCGCTCCCTACGTTGAAGGCGCAGCAGTTACAGCATCCGTAATCGGTGACGGCAAAGCGAAAAAAGTAGTCGTTTACAAATACAAACCCAAAAAAGGTTTCCACAAGAAAAACGGCCACAGACAGCCTTTCACAAAACTGCAGATTAAATCCATCTAATTATGATCAAGGCTAAGCTTTATCAGAAAGAGAATAAAATCTGTGCATTTGAGATTTCCGGTCACGCAGGCTATGCACCCCATGGGGAAGACATCGTCTGTGCGGCAGTTACCATACTTTCTCTCAATACGGTTAATGCCATAGAGCAGTTCACGGACGTGCCCTTTCAGGCAGAAGCCGATGAGAAAAAAGGCGGTTATCTCAAAGTCGTGTTCCCTTTAGAGGGAATGGAGGACGAACGGGTACAGCTGCTTTTGCAGACATTATGGCTCGGGTTGTCCGGCATTGAAACGGAATATAACAAGTATCTTACTTTGAAAATTGAGGAGGTGTAAGTATGTTCAGATTGAACCTTCAGTTCTTCGCGCACCACAAAGGCGGCGGTTCCACAAAGAACGGTCGTGACTCCAACGCTAAGAGATTGGGTGCAAAACGTGCAGACGGTCAGTTTGTACTGGCAGGCAATATTTTATACACACAGCGTGGTACTAAAATCCATCCCGGTGTGAACGTAGGCAAAGGTGGCAACGATACACTGTTCGCTTTGGTTGACGGTCGTGTAAAATATGAAAGAAAAGGCAGAGATAAAAAACAGGTTTCCGTATACCCTGTTGAAATCGCTGAATAAGAATGTTGAAGGCTTCAAATGATATCATTTGAAGCCTTTTTCGTGAAAAGCAAAACAGTTTGCTTCTGACGAAAGAGGTTTTGAAAGAAAGAGAAAGGATACGAGGTGAGAATATGTTTGTAGATAGAGTCAAGATTCATGTAAAAGGCGGCAACGGCGGCAATGGTATGGTTTCTTTCTTCCGTGCGAAATATATTACCCACGGCGGCCCTGATGGCGGTGACGGCGGCAGAGGCGGCGATGTGATTTTTGTAGGGGACGAAAGCATGGGTACTCTGATGGACTTCCGTTATAAGAGAATGTTCAAGGCAGGCAACGGTCAGGACGGCGGCAAACGCAACTGTTTTGGTAAAGACGGCGAAAGCGTTGTCATCAAAGTGCCTGTTGGTACTGTCATCCGTGAAGCGGAAAGCGGAAAGATCATGGCGGACATTACCAAACACGGGGAAGAAAAAATCCTGATTCACGGCGGTAAAGGCGGCAAGGGCAATCAGCACTTCGCAACTCCCACCAGACAGGCACCCCGTTATGCAGAACCCGGCAGAGTGGCAAAAGAATATGACGTCATTCTGGAACTGAAACTGATCGCAGACGTTGGTTTGATTGGTTTCCCTAATGTTGGCAAATCTACACTGCTGTCCATGGTAACAAACGCAAACCCGAAAATCGCAAACTATCACTTTACCACACTGGCTCCCAATCTGGGCGTGGTAGAAGGCAGATACGGCGATTCCTTCGTACTGGCGGATATTCCCGGTCTGGTAGAAGGCGCCAGCGAAGGCGTTGGTCTAGGACATGCGTTCCTGCGTCATGTAGAACGTACCAAAGTGTTTATCCATGTGGTAGACGCTGCCGGCGTGGAAGGTGACGACCCTGTGGAAAACGTGCGTAAGATCAATCAGGAGCTGGAAGCATACAATCCCGAACTGATGAAACGCCCTCAGGTTATCGCGGCAAACAAAACAGACATTCCAGGTTCCGAGGAAAATGTGGAACGCCTGAAAGAAGCTTATGAAAAAGAAGGCTTTGAAGTATTCCCCATTTCCGCAGCAACCAACAAAGGTCTGGATGAACTGCTGACAAAAGTAGCGGAAATCCTGAAAAACTATCCTGAAGACATTGTATTTGAAGAAGAATATGAAGAATACGACGAAGTGGCAGTGGATCAGGAACCTTTCACCATTGAAATCGAGGACGAAGTGTATGTGGTAAGAGGTGTCGGCGTCGAAAAGATGATCGGCTACACCAATATCGATACAGAAAAGGGCTTCGCTTTCTTCCAGCGTTATCTGAAAGAAAAAGGCATCATCGAAGCTTTGGAGGAAAAAGGCATTCAGGAAGGAGATACCGTTCGTATTTACGATATGGAATTCGAATTCTGGAAATAATTCCCCAAAAAAAAGAAAATCAAATGGAAGAAGCAACTTCCGCTTAAGAAAACATTGGTTTTTCGTTTCTTTGATTTCTTAAGGGGAAGTGCGACGGCTGTCTTCAGAAGAAAACATAACAGATTAAATATCAGGTAAAATAAGAAAGTGGAAATTCTCTGGTGACAAGGATTTCCGCTTTCTTTGTTTTCTTATGAAGATGCCCCTGATTCTGCCGAAGCGGTGGATTCTTCCGTTTTTGTTTCGGCGGAAATGTAACATTTCTGTGAATTTCTCGGAAAAGCCGATGTATTTTGGCTGATCCGATGGTATAATAACAAAATAAGCGGCGGTAAGCTGCCTTATTTGTATGTCAGAAAACAGTCCCATGAGGGGCATAGTATAGATTGAGGTAATGGAATGAACGAAAAAGCATTGCGTATTTTGGAATACGATAAAATCATAAATATGCTGGCAGGATTTGCCGTTTCTCCTATGGCAAAGGAAATGGCACACCACTTGCAGCCTTCTGTTTCCATGTCGGAAATCGTGCTGCGTCAGCAGGAAACCACCGAAGCGGTCAGCATGGTGCTGCGGAAAGGCAGCCCTTCCTTTGGCGGCTTTCGGGAAATCCGTCCCCAGCTGAAACGGGCGGAAATGGGCGGTACTCTGTCCATTCCCGAATTGATGCATATCGGGGAATTTCTCTATGTTTGCCGTAAGGCGAAAAATTATGCCAAAAACGAAAACAAGGCGGAAACTTATGAACGTCTGGACGAATATTTCGAACTGCTCACATTGATTCCCAATCTGGAAAACGAAATCACCAGATGTATCGTGTCTGAAACAGAAATCGCTGACGATGCTAGTTCAGGATTGAAAAGCGTCCGCAAGGAAATCAAGATTTCCAATGACAGGGTAAAAGACCACTTGAATGGGGTCATTTCTTCTTCCGCTTATCGGAATATGTTGCAGGATTTTGTCATCACCATCCGAAATGACAGATATTGTGTGCCTGTCAAGAGCGAATACCGCAGTGTGTTCCCCGGTATGGTACATGACCAGTCCAATACTGGTTCTACTGTGTTCATGGAACCTTTGAGCGTTGTACAGCTGAACAACAAAATCAAGGAATTGCAGGCGAAAGAACGGGAGGAAATCGAAAAAATCCTCACCAGCCTGTCTATTATGGTCATTCAGAATGAAGCACAGCTCAGCGCAAACCTGGAACTGCTGACACAGCTGGACTTTATTTTCGCAAAAGCACAGCTTTCTCTGTCCATGGACGGTACACAGCCTTTGTTCAATACAAAAGGCTATGTGAATATCCAGAAAGGCAGACATCCCCTGCTGGATAAGAAAACCGTAGTGCCTATCAATATTTATCTGGGAAAAGAGTTTACCACACTGCTCATTACAGGGCCTAACACAGGTGGTAAGACCGTTGCCCTGAAAACATTAGGTCTGTTCTCTTTGATGGGGCAGGCAGGGCTGCATATTCCTGCTAACGACCATTCCCAGCTGGCAGTGTTTGATGAAGTTTTCGCGGATATTGGGGATGAACAGAGTATTGAGCAGAGTCTGAGTACTTTCTCCGCTCATATGACAAATATCGTCAAGATTCTGGAAGATGTGACAGACCATTCTCTGGTGCTGTTCGACGAATTGGGTGCAGGTACAGACCCTACGGAAGGTGCGGCATTGGCTATGGCCATCATTTCTTATCTCCATGACCGGAAAATCCGTACTGCTGTTACCACCCATTACAGCGAATTGAAGGTATACGCCCTTTCCACAGAAGGGGTAGAAAATGCCTGCTGTGAATTTGATGTGGAAACACTGCGTCCCACTTATCGTCTGCTCATCGGGATCCCCGGGAAAAGTAACGCTTTTGCCATTTCCAAACGTCTGGGCTTGCAGGATTATATCATCGACAGCGCAAGAGAATTCATTTCCCATGACGAAGCTCGTTTTGAAGATGTCATCACAGATCTGGAAATCAGTAAGAAAAGCGTGGCTTTCGAGCAGGAACGGGCGGAACAGTACCGCAGAGAAGCGGAAAGTCTGAAAAAAGAAGTGGAACGCCAGAAGGAGAAAACAAGAGAACAGAAAGAAAAAATCCTTCAGAAGGCAAGAGAAGAAGCAAAACAAATTTATGCCCAGGCGAAAGAAGAAGCCGACCAGATCATCAAGGAAATGAACCGGGAAGCAAAGCAGAAAAACCAGCAGAAGGCACTGGAAAACAGAGCAAAGCTGAAAGAAAAGCTTTCTTCCGTGCAGGAGGACTTCCTCAAGTCCAAAAAGGTGAAACCTACCCACAAGCCGCCTGAAAAATTGCAGGCAGGGGACAGAGTTTATGTTATTTCCTTTGACCAGAATGGCGTGGCTCTTTCCGCACCGGATAAGAACAAAGACGTTATGGTACAGATGGGTATCATGAAGGTGAAAGTGCCTCTGGCGGAACTGATGCTGGATGATACACCACAGCCCAAAGAACCTAAGCCCAGACAGACCAATGTACGGGCGAAGGCGAAAAAGAGCCAGTTTATTTCCGCGGAAATCGACTGCCGCGGTCAGCTGGTGGATGAAGCTATTGTGAATATTGATAAATATATCGATGATGCGTATCTGTCTGGTTTGAAACAGATCATCATCATCCATGGGAAAGGCACCGGCGCTCTCCGTGCCGGCGTGCAGAAATATCTGCGTACCAATCCTCATGTGAAAAGTCAGCGTCCCGGTACTTTCGGGGAAGGGGATGCCGGCGTAACGGTTGTAGAACTGAAGTAAAAGGCGAGGGTATAAAGGAGATGAATGCCGTGAGTGAGAAACAGAAAATTCTGGTAGTAGACGACGATCAGCATATTGCGGAGCTGATTTCTCTGTATCTGATGAAAGACGGTTATGATACACAGGAGGTTTACGACGGCAAAAAGGCGTTGGAAGCAGTGACCACTTACCAGCCCAATTTGATTCTGCTGGATTTGATGCTGCCGGGTATGGACGGCTATCAAGTCTGTGCGGAAGTGCGGAAAACAAGCAAAGTTCCTATCATTATGCTGACAGCAAAAGGGGAAACCTTTGATAAAGTGCTGGGGCTGGAGCTGGGGGCAGATGATTATATTGTCAAACCCTTTGATGCCAAAGAACTGGTGGCAAGAGTGAAGGCGGTACTCCGCCGCTATGAAGCCGGCAGTGCAAAAGGTGAGGAAGAAGATGGTCAGGTACTGCGTTATCCTGATCTGGAAATCAATCTTTCCAACTATACAGTGATGTACCATGGCAAGAGTGTGGATTTCCCGCCTAAGGAATTTGAACTCCTTCATTTTCTGGCATCCAATCCCAAACGGGTATTTACCAGAGAACAGCTGTTAGACCGTATCTGGGGTTATGAATACGCCGGAGATACCCGCACCGTGGATGTGCATGTAAAACGAATCCGTGAAAAGCTCAATCAGGACGATGAATGGGGCATTCGCACTGTTTGGAGTGTTGGTTATAAATTTGGCCACAAATAAAGAGATACATAAAAAAATCAGCCGCTTTTCAGGCGGCTGATTCCTTACATATCCAGTATTTTATTCATTTTTGGGTTCTGTCTGAACTTCATCGGAAGTGTTTTCACAAGACTGCGCAGGCAGAGCTTCTGTGGGAGCGGCTTCGGCAGCGCCAGCAGGGAGTGCTTCAGCGGACTGCTGCATAGCGGCACGTTCTTCCATTTTGCGTTTATGCTCAAATTCCCGCATTTTCTGCTTGCGGATATTGCTGAAACGAAGCAGAACACAAAGGAAATATAAGAACAACATCAGACGATGATAGCTGTTTGTGTTGCCCCAGGGTGTCATAAAGAGCAGAAAGATGGCAACAGCAAACAGAATAAGGTCTGTCGGTTTGATTTTCTTTCTGGGCGGATTGGGTCTTTGATTGTTCATGGTACATACGGCAGAAACATCTGCCACTCCTTTCTTCATAATGAGGAAGTTTTTTATGAAAACATTCCTGTTTTATTATAACATGAATTTTATTCTTTGGAATGTTTTTCTGTTGTTTTCTTTTCGGAGGAATGCTTATGTTTAAAAAATCCATTGTAATCAAGCAATTTTTGTTATACATGGCAACCATCAGTTTTTGTGTCATATTGATGGGCGGGATGCTTTCCGTGATCTATACCACCCATTATATGTCGGAAACAAAACAGGAATTGATCGAACAGGGAGAAAAGATCGCCGGTGCCATCAATAAGGCATATAATACGGGGAATATCAATAATCTGGCATATGAAATGCAGGTGCTGGAGGATTATATGGGAGCGGGCGTCCTGCTGGTTAACAAAGAAGGCGTCATCGTTCTGGCATCCCCCGGCATGGACAGCAGTCTGCTGGGGCATGTGTTGGCATATGACGAATTGGTGAAAGGCATTCAGGAGGGGAATGTGGTTTCTCTGGAAACGGGTTCTTCCTCTATTTTCGGCACGCCCATGCTGATTGTGGGTTATCCCCTTTCCGAAGGGCAGCTTTCCGGCATTTTCATGTGCCGCTCCATGCCAGAGATTAAAGTTTCTTTGAATGAGATGTATCGAGCCGGTGTATTCTGCCTGCTTCTGGCGTTTCTGCTGACGGCGTTAGTGAGTCTGGTGACATCCAGAAAAATGACAGAACCATTGATGGATATGAACCGGGCGGCAAAAGAAATTGCTGGCGGGAATTTTGAAAAACGGGTAGAGATCAAAAGTGACGATGAGATGGGACAGCTGGCGGAAAGCTTCAACCATATGGCAGAAAGCTTGGAGAATATTGAAAAGTCCAGACGGGCATTCATTGCCAATGTTTCCCATGACCTTCGTTCTCCGCTGACAAGCATTCAGGGATTTTTGACAGCTATGCTGGATGGTACCATTCCGCCGGAAAAACAGGAGCGTTATCTGCGGATTGTACTGGAAGAAAGCCAGCGGCTCAGCAGACTGGCGGAAGGCATTGTGGATATGAGCCGTGCCCAAGACAGTAAAATTGTGCTGGAAGAAACGGACTTCGACCTCAATGAGATCATTCGGGAAAATTGTGCGGTGCTGGAACCTCAGATGGAAGAAAAGGGCATGCGTATCGAAGTTTCCTTTGCGGCCAAAGAAACGATGGTGCATGCGGATCAGGATAAGATTTCTCGTGTGCTTCATAACCTCATGAATAATGCCGTGAAGTTCTCCAAAGAAGACAGTATCATTGAGGTAGAAACCACATTTTCCGGAAAGAATAAAATTCTGGTTTCTGTGAAAGACCACGGTGCCGGTATCAATGAAGAAGATCAGAAATATATCTTTGATCGGTTCTATAAAGCAGACGCCACCAGAAACGAAGATAAGACCGGCGCTGGTCTGGGGCTTTCCATTGTGCGGGAATTCATCCAGGCCCATGGAGAAACTGTGGCAGTGAAAAGTAAGCTGGGAGAGGGAAGTACATTCCTTTTCACACTGAAATTGGCAAAGTAAAGAGAATATGCCTGTATTTTCCTGTTTTTAGGGCTAGAAACGGATTTTTTATAAACTGTGAGGATTTGATCTTTAGAAAAGAAAAAAGTCGCAGAAAGGCTTACAAAGGAAATTGCATGGTGTATACAAAATTGCTTTGTATTGAACAGAAATAAAAAACAGCCAGAATGAAGCAATTTCTCCTTAAGAAAACATTGTTTTTCTTTTCTTTGATCTCTTAAGGGGAATTGCAACAGCTGTCTTCAGAAGAAAATAAGTCCAATGAAATCTTGATAAATAAGAAAGCTGAAATCTTTTGCTTTACAAAAGTTTCAGCTTTCTTTGTTTTCTTATGAAGAAGCCCCTAATGTTCTGGCTGTTTTTTTATGGGATGCCAAGGGCATCTTATTTTTTTGCTTCGCTTTCACAGTACAGGCAGCGGTAAACGCCTTTTTCTCTGTCTGTCAGCTTAAAGATATGGTCGATTTCCTGTTCCACTGTGGTGATACAGCGGGGATTTTTGCAGAAAATGACGTTTGTGATCTGTTCGGGCAGTTCAGGATGGAATTTCTTCACTTGTTTGCCGTCCTGAATGATGCTGATGGTCATGTCGGGGTCCATGTAGCCCAGTACGCCCAGATCCATGTTCAGCACGCTATCGATCTTGATGATGTCTTTCTTGCCCATTTTCTGGCTGTTTACATTGCGCAGGATGGCAACGGAGCAGTCCAGTTCATCCAGATGCAGGAAATGATACAGTTCCATGCCTTTGCCGGCTTTGATATGGTCAATGACAATGCCGTTTTGGATTTCGTCGATATGCATTACACTTCCACCCCCAGTAATTTCAGAATCAGTGCCATACGGATATATTTGCCGTTGTGTGCCTGCTTGAAGTAGCATGCACGGCTGTCGTTATCCACACTGGTGGCGATTTCGTTGACACGGGGCAGGGGATGCAGGATGCAAAGATCTTCTTTGGCATCTTTCAGCTTGTCCAGTGTCAGGATATAGCTGTCTTTCAGACGAATGTAGTCCGCTTCGTTGAAGAAACGTTCCCGCTGTACCCTTGTCATGTACAGGATGTCCAGTTTAGGCATAACTGCTTCCAGATCCTGTGTTTCTTCGTAGGACATGCCTTTTTTCTCCAGTACATCGTGAATGATGTAAGAAGGCAGGCTCAGTTCTTCGGGAGAAATCAGCACAAAGTGGATGCCTGTGTAACGAGACAGAGCATGAATCAGGGAATGTACGGTACGGCCGAATTTCAGGTCGCCGCACAGACCAACGGTCAGGTTATCAAAATGCCCTTTTTCTCTGTGGATGGTCAGCAGGTCAGTCAATGTCTGTGTGGGGTGGTTATGACCGCCGTCACCGGCATTGATGATGGGCACGGGAGAGTGCATGGAAGCAACCATAGGCGCCCCTTCTTTGGGATGACGCATGGCGATGATGTCTGCATAGCAGCCTACCACGCGTACAGTATCCGCAACGCTTTCCCCTTTGGATGCAGAGCTGCTGTTTGCTTCGGAAAAGCCCAGCACACTGCCGCCCAGTTCTAGCATAGCCGCTTCAAAGCTCAGGCGGGTTCTGGTAGAGGGTTCAAAAAAGAGGGTAGCCAGTTTTTTTCTGCGGCATGCGTCGCAGTATTTATCGGGATTGGCGATGATGTCACAAGCGGTGGCAATCAGTTCGTCAATTTCCTGGATAGTCAGGTCTGTAATATCAATCAGATTTCTCATTTCACATCAGTCCTCCAGCTTTCATCACTGGGGTTGTTGCGGAAAGCAATGAGTCTCTCGATGTCGGATTCTTTGATGTAGCCTTCTTCAGCGGCTACTTCAGCAACAGCGTCGAAGTTGGACAGGCTGACATTTTTAACATTTGCTTCTGCCAGACGATCCAGACCTTTCTGCATGCCGTAAGTGAAGATGCTTACGATACCCAGTACGTCTGCGCCTGCTTCACGCAGTACGTTTACAACTTCGATGGCGCTGCCTGCTGTGGAGATCAGGTCTTCCACAACAACAACTTTCTGGCCTTTTTCCAGTCTGCCTTCGATCTGGTTGTGTCTGCCGTGGTCTTTGTGACCGGAACGTACATAGCCCATAGGCAGGCCCATGATGTGGCCAACGATAGCAGCGTGAGCGATACCTGCTGTGCTGGTGCCCATCAGGACTTCACAGTCGGGGTATTCCGCTTTGATGGTTTCTGCCAGTGCGTTTTCCACGCGAGTACGCACTTCAGGTGCTGTCAGTGTCAGACGGTTATCGCAGTAAATGGGGCTTTTGATGCCGCTTGCCCATGTGAAAGGTTCTTCGGGACGCAGGAAAACAGCGCCGATGGATAACAGGTCTTTTGCAATCTGTTTTTTCATATTTGTCATATTACTTTTCGCCTCCTAAAAATTCAGAAACACATCTTCTGTAAGCAGCGACGGGGTCGTCTGCCTGTGTGATAGGTCTGCCTACAACGATGTAGTCAGAACCGATTTCTCTTGCTTTTGCAGGGGTGGTGATTCTTACCTGATCCCCTTTATCCCCATCGGCAAAACGTACGCCGGGGGTTACTGTCAAAAAGTCTTTGCCGCAGACGTCTTTTACTTTGCCTGCTTCCAGAGGGGAGCAAACAACGCCGTCCAGACCTGCGATTTTTGTGTTTGCCGCATAGTGCATAACAACTTCATCCAGAGGTTTGTCGATGAGCAGATCGTTCTGCATACGTTCTTCACTGGTGGATGTGAGCTGTGTAACAGCAATCAGCAGAGGACGTGTGCCATTGGGGCGGGTCAGGCCTTCCAGACCTGCTTCCATCATAGCGATGGTGCCGCCGGCATGTACGTTGCACATGTCAACATCCAGACGGGACAGGACTGCCATAGCTTTTTTTACAGTGTTGGGAATATCGTGCAGCTTCAGATCCAGGAAGATCTTATGGCCTCTTGCCTTGATTTCTCTTACGATTTCGGGACCTTCCGCATAGAACAGTTCCATACCGATTTTCAGGAAGGGTTTTTCTTCTGTGAAACGATCCAGGAAGGTGTAGAGTTCTTCCTTGCTGTTGAAGTCACAAGCGATGATGACATCTCTGTTCATTTGTGAGCACCTCCAATGATTTCATTCAGATCTTTGATACCATACTGCTCCATGACGCGGGGCAGGTCTTCGATGATGTTTTTGCATGCGAAGGGGTCTACCAGATTGGCTGCGCCTACCTGTACGGCAGTAGCGCCTGCCAGCATCATTTCGATGACATCTTCTGCGGAGGAAACACCGCCCATACCGATGATGGGGATGTTTACGGCTTCCGCTACCTGATATACCATGCGAACAGCCACAGGGAAGATGGCACTGCCGGAGAAACCGCCCATTTTGTTGGCGATTACAGGGCGTTTTGTTTTCAGATTGATGCGCATGCCCATCATGGTGTTGATGAGGCTGATGCCGTCTGCGCCTGCTTCTTCACATGCTTTTGCAACAGCCGCAATGTCTGTTACATTGGGGCTCAGTTTGATGTAAACGGGTTTTGTGGTTACTGCCTTTAC
>UMEM01003877.1_pt1 | contig 22403 bp, 14 predicted proteins | sample 1964761 | NCBI WGS metagenome assembly UMEM01 (sample SAMEA4836021, study PRJEB28245) | human gut metagenome | biome: gut microbiome; material: fecal sample | place: Denmark | collected 2008 | reverse complement strand
AATTTTAAGATAGAAAAGGAAAATAAAAAAAATATAAAATTAATAAATTTTATTAAAAATTAAGAGAAATTCATAATAAAAATATTGCATTTAATCATAATCGGTGTTAATATATACTTAATAAATTTAAAAGGTAAATTTAGAAATTTATCTACTAATCTAATAGGGAGTGATTATAATGAGTTTTTTAGGGCAAGTTAGAAAAAAAGCCTTACAAGCACACAGAAGAATAGTTTTACCTGAAACAAATGATGAAAGAGTAATAAGAGCAGCTTCTCAAATTTTGAAAGAGGGTTTAGCACAAGTTATTCTTGTAGGAAATCAAGAAGCAATAATGCACAGTGCAAAGGCTTATGAAGTTTCATTAAGTGGGGCAAAAATTGTAGACCCTTATAATTTTGAAAGATTTAATGATTATGTAAATAAATTAGTAGAATTAAGAGCTAAAAAAGGAATGACTCCTGAGGAAGCAAAAAAATTATTATTAAATAATCCTACTTTTTTTGGGGCTATGTTGGTAAAAATGGGAGATGCTGATGGAATGGTATCTGGTTCTGCATCACCTACTGCTAATGTATTGAGAGCAGCTATTCAGGTTATAGGTACACAACCAGGAGTAAAAACAGTTTCATCTGTTTTCATTATGGAATTATCACAATTTAAAGATTTATTTGGAAGTATATTAGTATTTGGAGATTGCTCAGTAATACCTGTACCTACATCTGAACAATTAGCAGATATTGCCACTTCAGCAGCTGAAACAGCAGTAAAAATAGCAGGTATAAACCCAAGAGTAGCATTATTGACATTTTCTACAAAAGGTTCAGCTAAACATGAATGTGTAGATAGAGTTATTGAAGCTGGTCGTATTTTAAGAGAAAGAAAAGTACAATTTAGATTTGATGATGAATTACAAGCAGATGCTGCCTTAGTAAAATCTGTTGGAGAAATAAAAGCTCCTTTATCAGATGTATCTGGTAATGCAAATGTATTAATATTCCCTTCATTGTCTGCTGGAAATATTGGATATAAATTAGTTCAAAGATTGGCAGGAGCTAATGCTTATGGACCAATTATTCAAGGATTAAATGCACCAGTAAATGATTTATCAAGAGGTTGCTCAGTGGAAGATATAGTTGTATTGACAGCTATTACATCTGCTCAGGCTTGTATAGATTGTTAATCTCAACTAGCATAAACTAAAATAATTATATAATAAAACAGACGGAGGAAAAGATAAATGAAAATACTAGTAATTAATTGTGGAAGTTCTTCACTTAAATACCAATTAATTAATCCTGAAACAGAAGAAGTTTTTGCAAAAGGACTTTGTGAAAGAATTGGAATAGATGGCTCTAAGATGGAGTATGAAGTTATAGCAAAAGATTTTGAAAAAAAATTAGAAACTCCTATGCCAAGTCACAAAGAAGCATTAGAATTAGTAATATCTCATTTAACTGATAAGGAAATAGGGGTTATAAGTTCAGTAGATGAAGTTGACGCAATAGGACATAGAGTTGTACATGGTGGAGAAGAATTTGCACAATCAGTTTTAGTAAATGATGAAGTTTTAAAAGCCATTGAAGCTAATAATGATTTAGCACCTTTACATAATCCAGCAAACTTAATGGGGATAAGAACTTGTATGGAACTTATGCCTGGTAAGAAAAATGTGGCTGTATTTGATACTGCTTTCCATCAAACTATGAAACCTGAAGCATTTATATATCCATTACCATATGAGGATTATAAAGAATTAAAAGTCAGAAAATACGGTTTCCATGGAACATCTCATCTATATGTATCTGGAGTTATGAGGGAAATTATGGGAAATCCTGAACATTCAAAAATAATAGTATGTCACTTAGGAAATGGTGCTTCAATAACTGCTGTTAAAGATGGAAAATCAGTTGATACTTCAATGGGATTAACACCTTTACAAGGTTTAATGATGGGAACAAGATGTGGAGACATAGACCCAGCAGCTGTATTATTTGTTAAAAATAAAAGAGGACTTACAGATGCTCAAATGGATGAAAGAATGAATAAAAAATCTGGAATTCTTGGATTATTTGGAAAATCTTCAGATTGTAGAGATATGGAAAATGCAGTTAAAGAAGGAGATGAAAGAGCAATACTTGCTGAAAGTGTTTCTATGCATAGATTAAGATCATATATAGGAGCTTATGCTGCTATTATGGGTGGAGTGGATGCTATATGCTTTACAGGAGGAATTGGAGAAAATTCATCAATGACTAGGGAAAAAGCATTAGAAGGTTTAGAATTTTTAGGTATTGAATTAGATAAAGAAATTAATTCAGTTAGAAAAAAAGGAAATGTAAAATTATCTAAAAATACTTCAAAAGTTTTAATATATAAGATACCTACAAATGAAGAATTAGTAATAGCAAGAGATACTTTTAGATTGGCAAAATAATAAGATTAAAGGAAAAATATAAATAGTTATTAATTATTACTAAATTGTTTAGTAAATTAATTATATAAATAGTGAATTATAGAAATTGAACAAATGGAAATTAAGGAGGAAACTATATGTCAAAAAAAATGCAAACTATGGATGGAAACCAAGCAGCGGCTTATGCGTCTTATGCTTTTACAGAAGTGGCAGGGATATACCCTATAACACCATCTTCACCAATGGCAGAATATACAGATGAATGGGCAGCAAAAGGAATGAAGAATATTTTTGGTGTTCCAGTAAAATTAGTTGAAATGCAATCAGAAGGAGGGGCTGCTGGAACTGTTCACGGTTCTTTACAAGCTGGAGCATTGACAACAACTTATACTGCATCACAAGGATTACTTTTAAAAATTCCTAATATGTATAAAATAGCTGGTGAATTATTACCAGGAGTTATACATGTATCTGCAAGATCATTATCTGCACAAGCATTATCAATTTTTGGTGACCACCAAGATGTTTATGCAGCAAGACAAACTGGGTTTGCAATGTTTGCAACAAATTCAGTACAAGAAGTAATGGACTTAGCTGGTGTAGCTCACTTATCAGCATTAAAATCAAGAGTACCATTTTTACATTTCTTTGATGGATTTAGAACTTCTCATGAAATTCAAAAAGTTGAAGTAATGGATTATGAAGATTTAAAGAAATTAGTAGATTGGAAGGCATTAGAAGAATTTAGAAAAAGAGCTTTAAATCCTGAACACCCAGTAACTAGAGGTACAGCACAAAATGATGATATCTACTTCCAAGCAAGAGAAGTACAAAATAAATTCTATGATGCAGTTCCTGATATAGTTGCTGATTATATGAAAGAAATTTCAAAAATTACAGGAAGAGAATACAAACCATTTAACTATTATGGAGCACCAGATGCAGAAAGAGTAATAGTTGCAATGGGTTCAGTTTGTGAAGCAGCTCAAGAAGTCATAGATTACTTGATGGAAAAAGGAGAAAAAGTAGGTTTAATATCTGTACACTTATTCAGACCTTTCTCTGCTAAATATTTCTTTGATGTATTACCTAAAACTGTAAAAAGAATAGCAGTTTTAGATAGAACAAAAGAACCTGGTTCAGTTGGAGAACCTTTATTATTAGATATAAAATCATTATTCTATAATAAAGAAAATGCTCCATTGATAGTTGGAGGAAGATATGGATTATCTTCAAAAGATACAACTCCTGCACAAGTATTAGCAGTATTTGATAATCTTAAAAAAGATACTCCAAAAGATGCTTTTACAGTTGGTATAGTTGATGATGTAACTCATACATCACTTGAAGTAGGACCAGCTCTAGCATTGGCTGACCCATCAACAAAGGCTTGTCTATTTTATGGATTAGGAGCAGATGGAACAGTTGGAGCAAATAAAAACTCTATTAAAATTATAGGAGATAAAACAGACCTATATGCACAAGGATATTTTGCTTATGACTCTAAAAAATCTGGTGGAGTTACAAGATCACATTTAAGATTTGGTAAAAAACCTATTAGATCAACTTATTTAGTGTCAAGACCAACATTTGTTGCTTGTTCAGTCCCAGCATATTTACATCAATATGATATGACATCTGGAATTAAAGAAGGTGGAAAGTTCTTATTGAACTGTGTATGGACAAAAGAAGAAGCAATAAAAAATATACCAAATAATGTAAAAAGAGATTTAGCTAAAAATAAGGCAAGATTATTTATTATAAATGCTACTGCTCTTGCACAAGAAATTGGTCTAGGACAAAGAACAAATACAATAATGCAAGCAGCTTTCTTTAAATTAGCTGAAATTATTCCTTTTGAAGAAGCACAACAATATATGAAAGATTATGCTAAAAAATCTTATGCTAAAAAAGGTGATGAAATAGTTCAACTTAACTATAATGCAATAGATAGAGGAGCAAATGATATTATTGAAATAGAAGTTGATCCAGCTTGGGCAAATCTTGAAGTAACACCTTTAAATGAACCAAAAGAATCAACAACTTGTGGATATTGCCAACCAGATACAGAATTTGTTAAGAAAATAGTAAGACCAGTAAATGCAATAAAAGGATACGATTTACCAGTATCAGCTTTCTTAGGATATGAAGATGGTACTTTTGAAAATGGTACTTCTGCCTTTGAAAAAAGAGGAGTTGCAGTAGATGTTCCTATTTGGAATGTTGATAAATGTATACAATGTAACCAATGTTCTTATGTATGTCCACATGCTGCAATAAGACCATTCTTAATAAATGAAAAAGAATTAAAAGCTGCTCCTATGCCTTTTGCTACAAAGAAAGCAGCAGGAAAAGGACTAGATGGATTAGTATATAGAATACAAGTATCAGCTCTTGATTGTGTTGGTTGTGGATCTTGTGCTAATGTATGTCCTGCAAACGCTCTTGATATGAGACCAATAGCTGAATCATTAGAAGCACATGAAGATATAAACACAAATTATCTATATAATAATGTAGAATATAGAAGTGATTTGATGCCACTTGATACAGTAAAGGGTTCTCAATTCTCTCAACCATTATTTGAATTCCATGGAGCATGTCCAGGTTGTGGAGAAACACCTTATATTAAATTGATAACTCAATTATATGGAGATAGAATGATGGTTGCAAATGCAACTGGATGTTCTTCAATTTATTCAGGTTCTGCTCCTGCAACTCCATATACAACTAATAAAAATGGTGAAGGACCATCTTGGGGATCTTCATTATTTGAAGACAATGCAGAATATGGATTTGGTATGCATGTGGGAGTTGAAGCATTAAGATCTAGAATTCAACATGCTATGGAAGAAAATATGGATAAAGTTGATGAAGATATAGCTACTTTATTCAAAGATTGGATAGCAAATAGACAATATTCTGTAAGAACAAGAGAAATTAGAGATATACTTGTTCCAAAATTAGAAGCATTAAATACAGATTTTGCAAAAGAAATTTTGGATTTAAAACAATATTTAGTTAAAAAATCTCAATGGATAATTGGTGGAGATGGTTGGGCTTATGATATTGGTTATGGTGGACTTGACCATGTGCTTGCATCTAATGAAGATATAAATGTATTAGTAATGGATACAGAAGTTTATTCAAATACTGGTGGACAAGCATCAAAAGCTACACCTACTGGAGCAGTTGCAAAATTTGCAGCAGCTGGAAAACCAGTTAAGAAAAAAGATTTAGCTGCAATAGCAATGTCTTATGGACATATCTATGTAGCACAAGTTTCTATGGGAGCTAATCAACAACAATTTATTAAGGCTGTTAAGGAAGCAGAAGCTCACCAAGGACCATCAATAATTATTGCATACTCACCTTGTATCAACCATGGTATCAAGAAAGGTATGTCAAAATCTCAAACTGAAATGAAGCTTGCTACTGAATGTGGATATTGGCCAATATTTAGATATAATCCATCATTAGAAAAAATAGGTAAGAATCCTTTACAAATAGATTCTAAGGAACCTAAATGGGAAAAATATGAAGAATATCTAACTGGTGAAGTAAGATACCAAACATTAGCAAAATCAAATCCAGAAGAAGCTAAAATTTTATTTGAAAAAAATAAAAAAGATGCTCAAAAGAGATGGAGACAATATAAGAGAATGGCAGCATTAGATTACAGTGAAGAAAAAGAAACTGAATAAAATTTGAATAATTTTTAAAAATGGGAGTTGTTATGAAATTAATTCATAACAACTCTTTTTGTTTTCAATAAATAATCTAAAAAGAATATAATCAGTATATATAATATATATCATTTTAAATTTGAGTAAAAAATATCCTAAAATAGATTAAAATTTTATCGTTTTTTAAATAAAAAAGTTTGCTTTTTAATTAAAACTAGATTATTATGTATTTAAGATAGAATATAAAAAGTTAGCTCATAAAGTTTAAAAAATTAACGATTTCTATTAATGGAGGTAGGTTTTTATGAAAATGTATGGACTTGAAAAATTAGGAATTACAAATGCATTGGCAGTACATTATAATCTTAGCCCTGCACAACTTGTAGAAAAGGCTTTAGAAAATAATGAAGGAATATTAAATGATACAGGTGCATTGGTTATAACAACAGGAAAATACACTGGACGTGCACCAGATGATAAATTTTTTGTTGATACTCCAAGTGTTCATGATTCTATTGATTGGAGTAGAAATAAACCTATTGAAGAAGAAAAATTTGATATGATTTTTGGGAAATTAATTGCGTATTTACAAAATCGTGAAATTTTTGTTTTTGATGGAAGGGCAGGTGCTGACCTAGAATACACAAGAAGATTTCGTTTTATAAATGAATTAGCTAGTCAAAATTTATTTATTCATCAATTATTAATTAGAACAGAAGAAGAATATTCTGAAAATAATAAAATAGATTTTACAGTTATTTCTGCACCTAATTTTCATTGTGTTCCTGAGATAGATGGGGTTAATTCAGAAGCAGCAATAATTATTAATTTTGAAAAAAAGATAGCTATTATTTGTGCTACAAAATATTCTGGTGAAATGAAAAAAAGTGTTTTTTCTATAATGAACTATATTATGCCTCATGAAAATATTTTACCTATGCACTGTTCAGCAAACATGGATCCAATAACTCATGAAACTGCAATCTTTTTTGGATTATCAGGAACTGGTAAAACAACTCTATCAGCTGATCCTAATCGTAAATTAATAGGTGATGATGAACATGGTTGGTGTGATAAGGGAATTTTTAACTTTGAAGGTGGATGTTATGCAAAATGTATAAATCTAAAAGAAGAAAGTGAACCTGAAATTTATCATGCTATTAAATTTGGAAGTGTAGTAGAAAATGTTGTTGTAGATCCTAAAACAAGAAAAATTAATTATGAAGATGCAAGTATAACTCCAAATACAAGAGTAGGATATCCTATACATTATATCCCTAATGCAGAATTAGCAGGGGTTGGTGGAATACCAAAAGTAGTTATATTTTTAACAGCAGATTCCTTTGGAGTATTACCTCCAATTTCAAGATTGAGTCAAGAAGCTGCAATGTACCATTTTGTAACTGGATTTACTGCAAAATTAGCAGGTACAGAATTAGGAGTAAAAGAACCAGTACCAACATTTTCAACTTGTTTTGGAGAACCATTTATGCCTATGGACCCAAGTGTGTATGCTAAAATGCTTGGAGAAAGATTAGAAAAACATAATACAAAAGTATATTTAATTAATACAGGTTGGTCTGGTGGAGCTTATGGAACAGGTAAAAGAATAAATTTAAAATATACTCGTGCTATGGTAACAGCAGTATTAGGTGGATATTTTGATAATGCTGAATATAAACATGATGAAATATTTAATTTAGATATTCCTCAATCTTGTCCAGGTGTTCCTAGTGAAATTATGAATCCAATAGATACTTGGTCAGATAGAGACAAATATATTGTAGCTGCTAAAAAATTAGCTAACTTATTCTATAATAACTTTAAAGAAAAATATCCAAATATGCCAGAAAATATTACTAATGCTGGTCCTAGATATAATGAATAATTAAAAAGGGACTGTTGCAAACTTGTGAATGTATAAAAAATAGTTTATTACTAGCTAAATTTCTTAACATTTAAAATGTAATTTTACCTATTTTTTACTTACATTCCAATAGATTAATTTGCAACAGTCCTTTCTTTTTATTGATTATAATATAAGTTTTCAGTTGGAAAAACTTGATCTGATGTAACATCTATTCCTAATTTTCTTAAAGATTGCTCATCATTTCTACCTAAAATATGTGTTGAATGAGCTTGTACCCCTTCTAATTGTGAAAGTTTAGATAATGCAACTTCTGCCATAGAATTAGTTGCTGCTGTGATACTTAAAGCTATCAATATTTCTTCACAATCAAGTGGAATATGTTTATTTTTTAAAGTTTTTTCTTTTAGTTTAATAATAGGTTCTAAAATTGTTGGTGAAATTAGAAGTAACTCATCATCAAAATTAGATAAATACTTTAAAGAATTTAATATAGCTGCTGAGGGAGCATCCATTAAAGAAGATTTTTTACCTGTAATTATTTTCCCATCAGGCATTTCAAAGGCAATAGCAGAAAGAGTTTTTTGCTTATCATTTTTATCACTTTTTTCTTCATTTAAAAGTTCTAATCTTTTTCTAGCAAAAGTTACAACTTTTCTATCTTCTTCTTTCAAACCTAGACTATGCATTATAAATTCTGCTCTTTTAAATGTTTCTAAGTCAGTATTTCCCTTTTTATAATCACAACCAGTTTTAAAATATCTTCTTATTATTTCTTGTTCAGATGCCTTTTTAACTACTTCATCATCAGTTATACCAAATCCCACTCTATTGACTCCCATATCAGTAGGAGATTGATAAATTGATTTTTTTCCTGTTATTTTTTCAATAATTCTTTTTAATAGAGGAAAGGCCTCAATATCTCTATTGTAATTTACAGCAATTTCTCCATATGCTTCTAAATGAAATGGATCTATCATATTGACATCATTTAAGTCAACTGTTGCAGCTTCATAAGCTATATTTAAAGGGTGTTTTAAAGGAACATTCCAAACTGGAAAAGTTTCAAATTTAGAATATCCTACATCTTTTCCCATTTTATATTCATGGTAGAGTTGACTTAAACAAGTGGCAAGTTTCCCACTTCCTGGTCCTGGAGCAGTTACAACAACTATTGGTTTTGTAGTTTCTATATAAGCATTTTTTCCATAGCCTTCATCACTTACTATTGTATCAACATCACTTGGATATCCTTTTGTGGCATAATGTTTATATACTTTTATTCCTCTTCTTTCTAGTCTTGTTATAAAAAGGTCAGTTGAAGGTCTATCTTCATATCTTGTGATGACTACACTATTAACTTTTAAATCATTTTCTCTTAAATCATCAATAAGTCTAAAAACATCCATATCATAAGTGATGCCAAAATCACCTCTGATTTTATTTCTTTCTATATCTCCTGCATAAACACAGATGATAACTTCTATTTTATCTTTAAGTTTATTTAAAACTTTAATTTTTGCATTTTCATCAAATCCTGGTAAAACTCTTTTAGCATGTAAATCTCCTAAAAGTTTCCCCCCAAATTCAATATACAGTTTATCATGGTTATTAACTCTTTCAAGTATGTATTTGGATTGTTCTTCTAAATACTTTTCATGGTCAAAACCTATTTTCATTTTTACATCACTGCTCCCAAATTTTAAAAAAAATAAATAACATTCATCAATAAAAAACTAACTATCATTATAACATATATAACAGAATTTGTGAATAATTTTTAAGATTCTATTTTATTTTTAATAACTGTATAGGTCTTGTTTACTATCTCATCATAGGTTAAATTTTCAACTTTTATTTTATCTAAAAATTCAACAGTAATTTTTCCAGGTCTAGGAAATTTTTTGTTAGCTGGAAATAATTCATAAGCACCACTTATAACATAAGGTTGAACATCAACATTTAATTCCTTAGCAAGTATAGCAAAGGCCTTTTTAAATTTATCCATTTTACCATCTCTTGTTCTTGTACCTTCTGGATAGATAGCAATATTTTTATTTTCTTTTAAAAGTTTAGCAAGTATTTGCATAACTTCTGCAATATCCTTATTCATATCAACTAATACAACATTTGAAGAATCAGCCATAAATTTCATTAAAGAACTTTTAAAATGTATTACTGTTGCCAAAAAATAAGTTTTTTTCATAACTTTTAGAGGAACAGAATAATTAAATAAGAAACCATCTAAGAAACTTTGATGATTTGCAACAAAAATGGTAGGTTTATCTTTTTCAATTTTTTCTTTACCTTTTACTTTAACTCTAAAAAATGTTTTAAAAACAATAAAGGATAAGAATTTAAAAAATACTGCAATAAAACTTGAACTTGGTAGTTTTGCACTTGTATCTTTATTTAAAATTTCTTTCCAGTCAAGATTTCCTATTCTTTCTTGATTTCTATTATCTTTTATATAGTTAGCAAGCTCTAAAAGAGTAGGATGTTTAGAGATTAAATTTTCCTCTTTAATACCATAATTCAAATCTAAGAAATATTGAAATTCAACCATATCTAGTGAGTCCATACCCAAATCAATTTCAATATGTGAGTCAAAATATACATCTTTCCCTTTAATATCAATAAGATATTTTTTAATTTTATTATATTCTTCAAAATCAGGCTCAGGCTTTCTTTCTTGCTTTTCAATTTTTCCATCTAACATATCTGCTATCATAAATCTTCTAATTTTACCAATCTTTGTTTTAGGAAAATCTTCATTTATAATTTTAACATCTAATATTTTTTTATAATCAGGGGCTTTTTGATTATATTTATCAACTACTTCCCATTTTAAATTTTCATAAATATTGTCAATTTTTTCATCTTTTACTTTTTCTAAGTCTGGATGTATAACTGCTGTTAAAATAGAATTATATTCTGTAATAACTATCTCAGATATTAAATTTGTCATAGACGAAATTTTTGTTTCAATTTCAATAGGATTTATATTTTTCCCATTAGATAAAACTATCATTTCCTTTTTTCTACCTGTTATATACAGATAGTCATTTACTAACTTTCCTAAATCTCCAGTATGTAACCAGCCATCTTTATCTATTATTTCAGCAGTTGCCTCAGAATTTTTATAGTAACCTTTCATTACATTTCTACCCTTGACAAGTATTTCATTATCATCAGCAATTTTGACTTCCACATCTTTAATAACTTTTCCTGCCGAATCAAAAACTATATTATTTTTAGGAGTGTATGAAATTATTGGTGAAGTTTCAGTCATTCCATATCCTTCACAGATTTTTATTCCAAGAGTATAAAAATCTTTTGTAATTTCTGGATTTAATTTAGATCCCCCTGATACAAAAAATTTAATATGTCCTCCAAAGCCTTCACTTACTTTTTTAAATATCAATTTACTAAAACTTAAAGAATTTACCATTTTAGCAACTTTAAAAATAAACCTTGTTATTCTTTTTGAATTTATTGTATCCATAATCTTTTTATGCATTACTTCCCAAAGTTTAGGAACACCTATCATCATAGTAACCTTATATTTTTTCATTGCATCTATAAGTGCAGCAGAAGAAATATCTTCAAGAAATACTATTGTAGCAGAATATAATAAAGGCATAATACCTGTTCCTAAAAGAGGTAATATATGATGCATTGGCAACAATGCAAGAAATACATCAGTTTCTTCATACATTTGATATACATCAAGTGAGCCAACATTTGCCCATATATTATCAAATGTCAACATAACTCCCTTAGGTTTTCCAGTTGTTCCAGAAGTATATAGAATTAAGGCTATGTCTTCTTTTTCTGGTGAATTAATCACTAAATTTTCTGGTAAATTTTCATCAATTTTTATTTCATTTAAATTTATCTCATCTACAACGATAATTTCAATTTGTTTATTTAAAATATTTAAGGCTTCTTTTACTTTTTCTACCTGTATTTTAGAAGTAAATATTTTAACAACATCTGAATTATCAATATAATATGTCAATTCCTCTGCTGTACTTGAAGCATCTATACAAACACAAGTTGCTCTACTATCCCAGATAGCAAAAAAACTATACAATAATTCTGGTCTGTTTTCCATATATATCATATTGTTTGTAAATTGTTTTGTTTTTGTAAATTGTTTTATTTTTTTTGTGTTTAAGATAAATTCTTTATAAGTAATAGCTTCATTTTTATAATATAAAGCTATTTTATTTTTATCAGTTACGATTTGCAATTATCTAACTCCCCTTTCTATGATTTATAAAATAAAACTATCCTTATTATAACAGATGTTTTTTTAAAAATCTATTTTATTGTATATTAAAAAATTAAAATTTTGTATTGTAATAAAATTGACAAATATTTTAAAAGGTGAGAGAATAAATTAACTTAAATATCAATAGGGGGTATAAAATGAAAAAGAAACTCTTAATTTTATTATTGTTTATTTTATCTTTAACAAGTTTTGCAATACCATTAAATAATATAGATAAAGATGGTAATGTTACTTTACCAAATATAGAACTTGTTGACCAATATGGAAAAAAACATAATTTAGAAGATTATAAAGGCAAAGTTGTTATGATTAATTTTTGGGTTAGTTGGTGCAGTGATTGTAAAGGTGAAATGCCAAAAGTTGTTGAATTATATAAAGAATATGGAGAAAATAAAAAAGATTTGATAATTCTTGGAGTTATAACTCCTGTATCAAAAGAATATCCAAATAATAAAGATAGAATTGATAAAAAAGCATTATTAAAATATATAGTAGATAATAAATATATTTTTCCTAGTCTATTTGATGAAACAGGTAAAACTTATGCTGAATATGAAATAGAAGAATATCCTTCAACTTTTATTATAGATAGAAATGGATATTTAAAAGTTTATGTAAAAGGTGCTATTTCAAAAGAAGAATTGAAACAAAATATTGAAAGTGTTTTAAATCCAAAGAAATAATTATAGAAAAAATAACCTTTAACTAAAAATTTAGTTAAAGGTTATTTTTGGTTATTAAATTGTAGGAATAACTATTTCAACACGACGGTTTTTTTGTTTACCTTCTGGTGTATCATTTGAAGCTATTGGTCTAGTTTTTCCATAACCTTTTATTGTAATTTCAGCTGTTATACCTTGTGAAGTTAAAAAATTCTTAACAGCATTAGCACGATTTTCTGATAAAATTTGATTATGTTTATCACCTGCATCAGAATCTGTATGACCATCTATTTCAAATGCCTTTATATCTGCTTCTTTTAATACAATAGCAAGATTCTTAAGAACTTCTTCTGCTTCTGGACGAACATCATATTTATCAACATCAAAAAGTATACCTGAGTCCAAAGTTATTAAAAGACTATTTGCTTCTATACTAGGAACAGGAGGTACCATTTTTAACTTAGGAAATTTTTCTGGTTTTTCAAGAGGTTTTGCATCCACCTCAGTAGTTTTTCCATTAAATGTTATTTTAGCTTTTCCTTTTCCATCATTTTCTATTAAAAGATTTTTAGCTTTATCATTATAAGTTCCACTACCATCACCATTATTTTCCATTGTGACGTCACCACTTGTATAAGTAGCATTTTTTTCATTTATAGTAACTGTTACATTATTCTTTTCATCTTTGTATACACCTGTTCCATCAGCACCTATTTGGAATGAAACTTTATTTTTTTCATCAAGATATTTTCCTTCTCCTTGTGCATCAACTTGGAGTGTAACACCAGTCACTTTATTAATATATTGTCCTGAACCATCTTCATTTCTTTGTATAGTTACATTTTCATCTGTATATTGTCCTGCACCTTTTCCATCAGTTTGAACAGATTTATTTTTATCAGTAAATTTTCCATCTCCATTTTGTCCAATTTGCATAGAATAATCTCCACCAACTATATTACTATTTTCAACCTTTACAGGTGTAACATTGATGCCAGGAACAGATGATATCTTTTTAGTCATATCCAAAGTAATTTTTGCATCTGGATTTTCTGTTACAGAAAGATCAGGCATTTCAGGTGCTGTGATAGGTGGTATTTCCCCTAAGGCATAACCTGGCACTAACATTTCATTTTCGTTTCCATTTGAAACTTCCTTTTCTGCTGTAATTTGAGTGTTATTATCAGCTTTTTTTTCATAATAAGTTTTAACACCAAAAACTAAAATAATAGCAACTATTACTGACATTAAAAAATCTTTTTTCATAAAAACCTCCATTTCTAATTTAAAATTTAACTTGAACTTCTTCTCTTGCCATATCATTTGCTTTAAACAATTCTGCATTATGATAGTTAAAGAATCCTGCAAACAAACTACCAGGAAACATTTGAATAGTTTGGTTATATTCAGTTACAGTGTCATTATAGAATTGTCTAGCGAATCTTATTTTATTTTCAACTTCTACAAGTTGAGCTTGTAAATTTTCAAAACTTGTATTTGCTTTTAATTCTGGATATGCTTCTGATATTGCAAAAAGTCTGCCTAAGAAACCACTTAGTTGATTATTAGCTTCCATTTTTTCTTCCGGTGTAGTTGCTGACATATACCTTGTTTTTGCATTTGCAATACCTTCAAAAGTTTCTTTTTCATGCTTTGCATAACCTTTTACTGTTTCAACTAAATTTGGTACAAGGCTAAATCTATTTTGCATTTGTACATCAATCTGACTCCAAGAATTTTTAACTCTGTTATCTAAAACTACAAACTTATTTTTGTAGCCAATAGCTACCACAGCTAAAATTATAATTATTCCTATTATTACTCCTAATGCTATCATTTTTTTCCTCCTAATTTTTTAAATTATATTCTATTTTTATAGTTAACTCCATAAAATTTTAGAAGCCTCCGCCTCCACCATGAGAGCCTCCACCTCCTGATGAGCCAGAACTAAATCCTCCACCTTCACCAGATGAACTAGAACTTCTACTTGAAGCAATGGTTGAACTTGCTCTTGAATTAGTTTTACTAACCACACTATTTAAGTTATTAAATGAACGACTAAATCCACTATTAAATATAGGTGAATAAGCAAGATTAGTCATTCCATCAACATCCTTTATAATACCCATATCCAATGCTTTCCTATATGCTTTTACTACTTTATCAGATACCCCCAATGCTATTGCATAAACAAAATATTGTTCCCAAAGATGTATTGAAGTAATTTTTGCTTCTTCTAATTGAGAATAATCTGATAAAAAATTCTTAAATGCTTGCCATTTATTAATTGTTTCAGCTAATTTTTTACTTGGACATTTAGCTGAAGTTTTTGAAAAAGAAAGTGTAATTCCTAATGGGAAGGAAAGCATAAAAATTGGATTCCCTGTAAGACCAGTAATTACAAATCCACCAAAAGTAAAAAGTGTTGAAAATAAAGAAAGAAGTCCCATAGCTCCATAACCTATATGTTCATAGACTAAACCTTTTCTATTTATTTCATTGCTAATGTAACTACTCCATTTTTCAAATTTTCTAGCAGTACTCATTGGAACTTTATGGAAAAATCCAAAACTTTTCAAATCTAAAGATTTTCCATCTCCAAAATCATTTATATAGATATCTATTAGAGCTTTTTCTTGATCAGATAATGTTTCTGTACTTCCTGTTAAAGTTATTATAGTTTTTTTATCAGAAGTTTCAAGTGTTAAAACTTTTTTTCTGATTAAATCAACAATGGTTGCAAGTATCTCATTATCATTTACATTTTTTGTCATAATTCCACCAACAAGTGCAGGAGAAGAATCATCTGGTAAATCTCTTAAATATTTTACTTCCTTATTTCTAGATTTATTTTTTCTTTTAAATACTATATGTATATAGTACATTAAAACTGCCCATATTGATGCTTCTACACCCAAAATTGTCTTTGGATTATTAGAAAGTATTTGCATACCTTTTTTTATTTTTATTGCTCTATTTCTTTCTGTATTAGCTTCATTAGCTAATCTTGCTTCCATATCTAAAAGTTCTTGTTTCATATTCACATGAATTATTTTTGATTTATCAAATTCTGAAAATATTTCAGGCTCCATTAAAATATGTGCTTCTAAAAAATCTCCTGGATAGTAATCCTCTAATTTATATACAACAGTGTTATCTATTTTATCAACTTCACCTGTAAGAGGACCATGACCAAAGACTAAAATTTTTGAGTTATCATAATTTTTTGATACAGGAATTTCAATAGTTACTTTAATAGTAAAAATTCCTTTTTGCCAATCTTGACCTACCATTTTTCTATTTAATTGAGCAACATCATCATAAACTTTTATGGCATCTGGCAGTGTATAAACAAATTTAAAAGTCCTTATATTGTTATAGTTTTTTGAATAAAGTTTTATTCTATACACTCCATCATTTTCTGTAACTTCATAATTTGCAGAGTCTACTTTTTTAAAAGAAATTTCATTATTTTCGTTAATTCCATTATCTTCAAAAACTTGTAAAGAATTTATTCCACCATAACCTTTTGCATCTATATCAAAATACACTCCATTTATTTCATCTATACTATAAGTTACAGCTTCACTGACAAGCATAGAGCCATCTTTTTGTAGTTTAGCTTCTACATTTAAGTCAGAAATTCTAAAACTTGCTGAAAAACTTATAATAGAAATGATAAAAAACAGAAAAATTCTTAAAATATTTTTTTTCATAAGCCACCTTCTATTAATATAATAATAAAAATAATTTGTTACTAAGTAGGTTTCTTAACAGTAAAAAATTAAGAATTAGCATCATAAGAAATTCTAATCAATAAATTGCTAAGTGTTTCTAAGAAATTTGGTAACCTTGCCAATAAGTTAGCTTCAAACATTCAAGATTTACTCAGTCCATTTACTTCAATTTTTTTTAATGAGATTTCCATATTTATTATATTTTGTTTAAAAACTAATGACTCATAGAATTTTTAGAAGCCTCCGCCTCCACCACGAGAACCACCTCCACCAGATGAACCAGAGCTAAAGCCTCCGCCTCCACCAGATGAACTAGATCTTCTACTTGAAGCTATTGCTGAATTTGCCCTTGAATTAGTTTTACTAACTAAACTATTTAAATTACTAAATGAATGACTAAAATTGCTATTAAATATAGGTGAATAAGCAAGATTATTTATTCCATCTGTATCTTTTATAATTCCCATATCCAATGCTTTTCTATATGCTTTTACTACTTTATCAGATACTCCTAATGCTATTGCATAAACAAAATATTGTTCCCAAAGATGTATAGAAGTAATTTTTGCTTCTTCTAATTGAGAATAATCTGATAAAAAGTTTTTAAATGCTTGCCATTTACTCATTGTTTCAGCTAATTTTTTACTTGGATACTTAGCTGTTCCTGCTGAAAAGAAAAGTACAACACCTAATGGAATACCAAACATAAAAAGAGTATTTTCTGTTAAAGCTGCTTGTAGTAAACCACCAAAAGCAAATATTACAGATAATAGTACAAAAATTAATGTTGCACCACAGCCTATATGTTCATAGACTAAACCTTTTCTATTCATTTCATTGATAATATAATCACTCCATTTTTCAAATTTTCCAGCAGTTGTCATTGGAACTTTATGGAAAAATCCAATACTTTTTAAATCCAATGATCTTCCGTCTCCAAAATCATTTATATAGATATCTATTATAGTTTTTTCCTGAGCAGATAATAGTCCTGTACTTCCTGTTAAAGTTATTATAGTTTTTTTATCAGAAGTTTCAAGTGTTAAAACTTTTCTTCTGATTAAATCAACAATGGTAGCAAGTATCTCATTATCATTGACACTTTTTGTCATAACTCCACCTACAAGAGCAGGAGAGGAATCATCAGGTAATTCTCTTAAATATTTTATATCATTATTTTTAGATTTATTTTTTCTTTTAAATATTCCATGAATGTAGTACATTAAAATTACCCATACAGATGCTTCTGCACCAAAAATTGTTTTTGCATTTTTAGAAAGTTTTTGTATACTTTCTTCTCTTCTTAAAGCATTATCTCTTTCTTCATTAGCCTCATCAGCTAACCTTGCCTCCATATCTAAAAGTTCTTGTTTCATATTTTTATGAATTATTTTTGATTTATCAAATTCTGAAAATATCTCAGGTTCCATTAAAATATGTGCTTCTAAAAAATCTCCTGGATAATAATCATCTAATTTATACACAACAGTATTTTCTACCTTATCAACTTCCCCTGTCAAAGGTCCATGTCCAAAGACTAAAACTTTTGAATTATCATAGTCTTTTGGCACTGGAAGCTCTATAGTTACTCTAACAGTTGATATTCCTTGTTGCCAATCCTGTCCTACCATTTTTCTATTTAATTGAGCTACATCATCATAGACCTTTATAGCTTCTGGCAATGTATAGACAAACTTAAATGTTCTTGTATTATTATTATTTCTTGAATAAAGTTTTATCCTATACACTCCATCATTTTCTGTAACTTCATAATTTGAAGGATCAACTTTATTAAATGAAATTTCATTATTATCAGAAATTCCATTATCTTCAAAAACTTGTAAAGAAGTTATTCCACCATAACCTTTTGCATCTATATCAAAATATACTCCATTTATTTCATCTATATCATAGGTTACAGCTTCGCTAACAATCATTGAACCATCTTTTTGAAGCTTAGCTTCCACATCTAAGTCAGAAATGCTAAAACTTGCTGAAAAACTTACAATAGAGATGATAAAAAACAGAAAAATTCTTAAAATATTTTTCTTCATAAACCACCTTCCATATCATTCTATAATTATTAAAAGTAAATAAAAATAAGTTATATTTCAGATAAAAGATAAACTAGATTTTTCTTGAAAACAAAGCTAAATAACTTTTAATAAAAACTGCTGCGATGTCCATTATTGTTGAGGGAGCATTTTGGAGCTCACGAAACACTAATGGCTATCAAGCAGTTTAAATGAAATACTAAAAATTTAAACTAATTATATTTCAAGAAAAATAATTAATTTATCTATAAAATCTGTTTGCTAATAAATTATTTTTATTACTTTAAATATTTCTCAAACCAATTTGTAATTTCTGTTAATCTTCTAATTCTATGTTTAGGTTTTCCACTTCTTGATAATTCATGATTTTCTCCTCTAAACATACAAAGTCTAGCTTCTACTCCATGATATTTTAGAGCAGTAAACATTTGTAATCCTTCGGCTAACCAACATCTGTAATCTTCTTCTGAATGAATAAATAAAGTTGGAGTTTTAGCTTTATCTGCATATTTAAGTGGAGAATGCCACCATAATTTATCATGATTTATCCAAGGAGTAGCTTGGTTTTGGTCAGCATTAAAATAATAACCTATATCTGTTGTACCAAATTTTGAAATCCAGTTAGATATACTTCTTTGAGAAGCTGCACACTTAAATCTATCTGTATGTCCTATTATCCAGTTGGTCATATACCCACCATAAGAACCACCAGTTACTCCAACTCTTGATTTATCAATAGGATATTTTTCTAAAACATAATCAGTAAAGTTCATTAAATCTTCATAGTCAATAGTTCCATATTTTCCTCTAATATCTGCAAATTTATTTCCATATCCATCACTACCATGTGGATTAGTAAATATCACAAAGTAACCCATATTAGCCCAGACTTGCATTTCATGGTAATAAACGTCTCCATAAACTGTTTTAGGTCCACCATGTATATCAAGTATTGCTGGATACGTTTTATTTTTATCATAGTCAACAGGATAAATTACAAACCCTTTTGTTGTATCTCCATTTGTAGTAAAATCAAAAACTTCTGGCTTAGATATCTTATATTTTTTATTTATTTCATCATTAAAAGAACTTAATTTAATAGAAGAATTATTTTCTAATTTATAAATTTCTTGCAAAGTATAATCTCTCATTCCAACATAATATATTTCATTATTTGCTATATCAAAAAAATCTATGCTACCATTTTCAGAACATAAAATCTCAATCTTTCCATTTGTATCAAGTGAACTTAGATGAACACTATCAGCTATTGTAGATAGAAAATATAGTTTATTTTCTATTACTTTAAATGATTTTCCTCCACCTAATCTACAATCACTTCCAACTGTGCAAGCAAGCCAAGTGTCATTATCATATAAAAGACTTATATTTTTATTACTGTCTACTAAATAGATTTTATGATTTTCATTTATTCCATATTCCTTCATATCACTTAGAGCACAGATTATTTTATCTTCAATAAAATTTGCATAACTGATATCATAAATATTATTAGGAATAATTGTTTCTAGTTTGTTATTTTTGACATCATAAGTCCAAAGTCCAGCAGTTAAATCTTGTTTATCCTTATAAGTTCTGCCTATAAAAATAACTTTATTTTCTTTTATATTAAAAGATTCAACATTTGTATATTCATCAGAAATAGGAGTTAGTTTATTATTTAATTTATCAAAATAATAAAGTCTATTTCTCTTTTTATTTCTAAAACCATTTCCATTACTCCAAAATGGAATTTCATCTAAAACTTCATAATCTTTATTTTCTTCAATTTGTTTAATTGCTTTTTCTCTTTCTCCACCTTTTAAATCATTCAAATTAAGTGAGTTATTGTCAAAATCAGCTGTAAGTATAAAATCATTTTCATCAATTATTTTAATTTCTGTTACATTAATAGGTAGCTTCATATATTCATAGGCTTCACCACCATTTTTTATATCAAGTGCATAAAATATAGTCCAAGTTTCTCCAATTTTTTTCTTTTCTTCTATATCTTTATCTCTATCAGCTGAAAATAAAATTGTATTATTATTTAACCAAAGAGAATTTTTTTCCTTTCCAGAATGGGTTAATTTTTTTATTTCTTTATTTTTTGTATCCAAGTTGTAAATAAAATGTTTGTAAGAATTTTTTTCTAAATCTGCTTCACTAAGGCTAAAAGCCAAATTACTGCCATCAGAGTTGAAATCTAAATTTGATAAAAATTTATATTCCAAAAAACTATCTAATTTTAAATTCTCCATAAAAATTTTCCTCCTTGATAAAATTTAATTATTACACTTGAATATTAACATTTTTTTTAATAAAAAGCTATTTTTATTAAAAAATAAATTAAAAAATATTGGAATTTTAGAGTAATTGTTATATACTATTATTAGTAATTTATTAAAAATAAAATATTTCAAAATTCAATCTTCAAGTTGCATTTAAATTTCAAAGGGAGATGATTATAATTTTAGAAAAATTTAATGAACTTCTAAAAAAAGGAGAAAAATTTGAAAATATAGTTGAAAATATAATTCTAAATTATTCTTCTATTAACAATAATGATTTAATTTATAAAATAAAAAAAGAGATTTCTTTAAAATTTAGTGTAGATTTAATGCATATACATTTGATTGGTTCTAGTCATACTGGATTTTCTAAAACCTTTGTTAAAAAAGAAGGAGAAGATTATGACTTTTGTATAATAGATTCAAAAGTTTTTCAAAAGTATTTATTAAAAGTTGATATAAAGGAAATTTCTAAAAATAAGTTACAAAAATTTTATTTTAATTTAAAAAATGGAAAAATACATTACCACTATATTAATGATAGTCTAAAAAATGAGATTGTTAAAATTATGGAAGAAATACGGATTAGGTTAAAAATTGAAAAAGAAATTTCAGTATGTATATATATATCAGAAGAAGCATTTGTAAAAAATATTTCTAGCTTTTTGGAAGAGATGTGGATTAATAAAGAAAAAATTGGAAGAGTAACTATAGAGTCACTTCCAAAATTAGGAGGAATTTTATGAGTAACATACTATATGAATTAGGAAGATTAACAGTTGTAGATTTATATGATTGGAATAATAGAGATATTTTAAGGTATGAATCATATTTTCAAAGGCAAGCTGCTTGGAAATTAAATGATAGAAAGCTTTTAATTGACAGTATTTTAAATAATTACCCAATTCCATCTATTTTTATTTGTGATGCAGATATAAACTATGATACTTTATTAAAACAATATAATGTATTAGATGGTAGACAAAGATTAGAAAGTATATTTAAATTTTTAAAAAATGAATTTGATTATGAAGGACGCTTTTTTAAAGATCTTACAGATAATGAAAAAAGGTTAATTCTTAATTACAGTATACCCATTGTTCAAATTTATTTAAAACCAAATGAAGTTGATAAAATAAAAGAAATTTTTAAAAGATTAAATACTAATTCAAGAAATCTAAATAAAATTGAAAAAGAGGCTACAAGATTATTAGAATATGATTTTATGCTACTTTGTAAAGTTTTAGCTAATGTAATAAAACCAAATGAATTTGATGAATATAAAAAAGAAATAGATGAATTATTTATAAAAGATGAAAATCAAGAAGATGATATTCAAGAAATAACTATAAACGAAGAAGAAAAACTTACTATAAATCCTACTGTATCTGAT
>UMEM01008788.1_pt1 | contig 22787 bp, 29 predicted proteins | sample 1964761 | NCBI WGS metagenome assembly UMEM01 (sample SAMEA4836021, study PRJEB28245) | human gut metagenome | biome: gut microbiome; material: fecal sample | place: Denmark | collected 2008 | reverse complement strand
TTCTAAACAAATTATAAAATAACTGTGTGAAGATTAACCCAATTATTATTGCAATTAAGCCTCCAAAGTTATCTTTAATTTTTTCTATAATATCTCCTATTGTATATCCTATTATTTCATTTATAATTACCATTAAAACAATAAAAACAATTAAATAATTTTTTTTATAGTATTTATCTCTCCACCATATAAGTAAAATTAAACACAAAGGAATTAGAATATATGATAAAATAATATACCACAAAGGTTTTACATTGAAGCCAAATAATAATTTATAACTTGCAAATGAATAATAATGTTTATATAAAATATAAAACAGATATCTATTTAAGAATGTACTAAGAAGCATTATCCAAATGATAAAAGTTTTATTAAAAAATACTTTCCCTCTTGGTTTAAAACTTGAATTAAAAATCTTTAAGAAAAAATTATTACTGCAATTTTGTAAATATTTCTTTTTTTGATTACAAGAGAGAATATCATCTATTCTTATTTCATTTCTATCCAGTGTTTGTGATAAATTTTTACTTTCTTCATCTTCAAATATTTTAAAAGTATGCTCTAAATCCTTAATACTTGAATAAATACGACTATTATTGAAATTAAGTTTGTCTTTTTTTATGATTTTATCAACTTCTTTTATATCTAAATCTTTGTATTTTAAACCATCTTTTTTCACTATATGATAATACATTTTTCACCCCAAATTTCTCTTCTCTAAAATACATTTTTTTTACTTTTTTTATATTTTCTATTTTTTTAAGTTCTACACTATCTTTTTCTAAAATTATAGTTTTTCCATCTTCACTTATTGATGCTGGGACAATAGCATATCTTCCATCACAATATCCTATTACAACTTCAATATTTTTATTTTCTGTAACAACTTGATATCCTTTCCCTTTACCCCAACAAGCTAATCCAAACATTATTATATATAAAGTTATTAAAATAATTGAATTAATTTTTTTACTAGTAATAAAAACTAATGAGTTTATTACAAATAAAACAACAATTAAAGCTAAAAGAAAAGTGTATACAAATGTTTCAGGATGACTACTATAAAATGGACATTTCTTAAAAAATATATCTAATTTATCTGACCAAAAAAGCATATTAAAAATTAGAAAAAGAATTTCTACTGTTAAAAAATAAAGGTAAAAAGGTACTTTTAATTTTTTTACCTTTATATTAAATATATATAGAAATAGAGGTACCAATAATATCCATATTAATATTCCTTCATATATATCAATTGAAAAAAAGTTTTTTGGTAAAGAAAATAGTTGAGCCATTCTTATTTGATATTCATTATTTGCAAAAAAATAAAAAATCATACCTCCTGTTGTTATTAGTGTTAATAAATATACAAAAAAAGATAAATACACATTAATTTTTTCAATAGTACCTCTAACTTTTTCATCATTAGGTTCTGGCACATTTATATTGTCTCTACTCGTTTTTTGCTTTTCATCTAACTTTTCTTCTTCTTTTTTATCTATTTCTTGAAATCCACTTATTTTTTTACATCTTTCTTCTTCATTATAAAAAAAAGCAATTTCAATTTTAACATTTTTTATTTTTATATATTTTTTTCTCATCTTATCCCTTCACTATAACAATTATCTTATTTACTATAGTATTTATAAGCTCTCCTATCTATCTTATCCTTTTCTTTTCTTATTAAATTTAATTCTAACATTTCTTTTAAAAGAGTTATAACCCTAGTTTGACCTAAATTTATATATTCTTCTATCTCTTTTCTTGTTGCTCCACTTTTTTTAACAATAAAACTTAAAATATCCATATATAAAGGTTTTATTTTAGTAGTATTTTTTTCAATATTTTTATTGAGAAAACCATCTCCTAATAATTTTTCTTCTATTTTCTTATAATGTATATTAGGAAGAACTACTTGAAATGCCCCAACCTCTGCTCTAATTATTGGCTTCATATTGTATTTTTCATAATTAGTAAATATCTTTTTTATTCCAGTTCCATAGGCTTCAATCAAATGCAATCTATAAAATACATTAGCCAACTTCTCATTCCTTGATTGTGATACTCCCAACATAATCGAATCTAATGATAATCCAGAAATTATCCCACCTAATGAAATAAATTCTATTCTATCTTCATATATATTTACAAGGGTGCTACCACTAAATGAATACTCTCTATGAACAACTGCATTTAACAATGCTTCTCTTATAGCTTCTAATGGATAATCTCTTTCATCTTTTCTAGTTAAGCCTGCAAAAGTCGCTTCTGTTTTATTTATAAGATTGATGAATTCAAAGGTTTCTGTTACTTGTTTTAGCAATGAACCTTTAAATTCTTTTCTGTCTTTAAATATATTTTTTTCTATTCCTTCAAATACTGCTACTTTTAAAGTATGATTACACTGATCCGATAAAAGTAAAGCAAGATTAGTGTATAAATCATCTTCACCTATCAAACCCAAAGTTTTTTTTTGACTTAAACCAAAGGATAAATCAGCATTTTCAAAAATTTTTTCAGTATAGTCAAATGTTAAGTTTTGATTTAAAGAACGGCATTTTTCATAACTATCTCCATCTGTTTCTTTTATCATTTGTCTAATACTTTCTTCACTAGCTGGAACAGATGAGCTTCCTTGTCTTACATAAACACCAGAAGGTTTTAACCCTTTTTCTGCTATATAATATGGTCTTAATGCTCCTCTTTGCACCTGAATAACTATAACATCTTTATTCTTTATTTTTTCAATTTTTACTTTACAATACATAATTATATCAGGTTTAATAGAATTTCTTATTGATAATACAACTTGATTAAGTACTTCATCAGCATTTTCAATACCTATAACATTTCCAAAATCATCAATTCCAATATAAATAATTCCTTCATTTGTATTTGCAAAAGCAACCACTTCTTTTTTTAATTCTGTTGTAAATTCTCTTTTAAATTCAATATTTATATTTTCCTTTATTTCCATAATATCACCAAATATTTTATTTTTTCTTAATATATTCTAACATATTCTAACAGTGTTAGCAAGTTAGATTATGTTAGAATATTAAAAAAGTGTAGCCCTTATATGAACTACACTTAAAGTATTCATTTTTATACTATTTTTAAAACTCAATATTTAGTTCACTTATTAATTCATTCCATTCATTTATCTCTTTTGATGCTTTTTCATCTCCATCCCAACTTCTTTTTTTTAATTCTTTTGTAATTTCAAATATTTTTTCAGCTTTTTTAAAAACCTTATCTATCTCTTTTTCATCTGCACTTTCATCTAATTTATTATATGCTTCCTTGTAATCTTCCAATAATTTTATTTTTTTATTCTTACTTGTATAAGGAAATTTTTCTCCACATGATACTAAACTTGACAATAATAAAATTAACATAACTAACTTTTTCATAAATATCCCCCATCTTATCTTAAATTATTATTACTTGCTAATAATAAATACAATCTATCTCTTATAGAACTTGAATCAAATGAATTATAAATTAGTGGTGTATTAAGACAAGTTGAATGTATTTCAATTTTATATTTATAGTTTATATTTCCTGTTTTTTCATTAATTATAGGTATATTTTCTTTTGATACACCAAATATACTATTTAGAGGTATTTCTAAATAGTCTTTTCTATCAGCTGATGGGAAAATAAACAAGTTATCTGTAACATTTATAATTACATCTTTTTTCCCAGTAACAAATTTATTTATTGAAGTAAATACCATCACTGAAAGTGCTATACTTATTATTATTAATATTATCCACACTATCCCCAATCTACTTTTATATGCATTAATTCCCAGCAAAAAGGAAACTATAGTTCCTAAAATTAACCAAGATATAAGTTTTACTTCTTGAAATGTTCCAAAAACTTTAACTGTATAAATTTCTTTATTCATTTTTCCTCCCTAATTTTACCAATACCTTACTGATTTTGTCATTCTTTCCACGATAGATGTCATTATATCTTTATAATCTTGAGTATACTCAAATCTCAATTGTATAAAAGTATTATTTTTCCTATTATAAGTTACTTTGGCATATTCAATATATCCATCTTTTATATAAGATAAAACATAAAAATCTTCTCCTAGTTTTTTATAAGGAATTTCGCTACCTATAAAATCTATATTTTCCTCATACATACTTTTTATAGTATTCTTTGAAGTATTTTCTGTTATATAATAATATATAGAAGCTCTTGAATCATAACTTTCTAAATGCATTCCATCATTAGTTTCCGAAATAATTTTAAAATTTTTATTTGGATATTCTAAAGAGTAATTATAATTATTATTTTCATAAATACTGTAATCTGAATTCATTTGAGTAGTATTACTACTTTTTTTCTTATTTTCTGAAAATTCTACTATTTTATTATTCTCTATTCTATATTCTGAGTACAATCCTTGAGTCCCTATTGGAACAACCACACTTTGACTATCAGTATCAAAATACATATAAGTTTGCCCTTCTATATTTCCAATATACTTGTATTCTTCATTAATTTCTTTCCAAACAAAAGAATGAAGAGCAACACCATAATCTGCTGAATCATATGCACTAAAAATAATTTCTTTTATACCATCATTATCTAAATCTAACACTGTTATTTGATAACTCACATCTTTTCTTATCCAACCATTATCAAAATAGTAATTTGCTTCTTTAGGGTTTTGTGATAAGTCATTACTTAATAAAAATTGAAATTTATCTTTTGTAGGGTTATAACAGTTAAGATATACCCCATCTCCACCATCTCCAAAACTGATTTCCTCTTTTTGCCCATCATCATCTAAATCAACTTTAATTTCTCTTTCTATTACATTTTCATTAGAATTTGAAGTAACATAAGCATAATTATCATCTAAAGTTGTTCTAAATAATTTTTGGTTATCATTAATATTGGTAACTACATTTTCAATTTTATGATTTACATTATTTTCACTTACATTTATATTTTGACTGCCATTTTCTTTGAAAAAAGTTTCAGTTATTTCATTATCTTTGGTTTTAAAAATTTTATTTTTTATAGTTTCCATATTATTTATTAGTAATATTCCAAATATTACTAATAAAACTATAAAAATAATTTTCAATATTTTTAAAATTTTTTTTCTTTTTATTTTCTCATTTTCAAAATTTAAGCTTTCTATAATTTTTTTTATTTCTATATTTAACTTTTCATTTTCCTCTAATACTGTCACAAATATCCCCTCCATTTAATTCAGCTAAATACTCTTTAAGATAGAATAATAGTCTACTACTTTATTTAAAATTTCAATTTTCATTTCTATTTTCTCATCTTTATCATTTTTTCTTTTTTCATTTAAATCTCTAATTAATCTAAAAATATTCTCCTGTTCATGAGAGATAAGTATACCTTGTTTCATTTTTGAAATTTCTGATTTTTTAACTCTTTGTTTTAATTGATTAAGTATAGTATTAAGGTCTTCATTTTCATATTTTCCATACTTAATAATTTCTTTAAAATCTATCACTTTTTCGTGGTAATCTTTAAATTTTTTTAATTTTTCCTCCAAAATTTCTTTATTATCTTCATTTTTTATATTTTGATACTCTTTTTCAAATGAAAAAGGTTTGTCATATAAATTTAATAAAATAAAATTAGCTGCATTGATTAGCTTCTTCATTTCTTTATTTTCAATTATTTTTTTATATATAAAATGAGAATACTCCTCTATAGTTTTTTCTTCTATTTCACAATCTTTTATAAATTTTTGAATTTCTTGGTTTTCTTCTATAGAAAAATAATTTTTTAAATTTCTTTCAAAATACATATAAAATGTTTCTGAAAAATTTTCTATACCATTTATATGATATTTATCTCCTTTCCATATTTCTCTTTTATATTCAGAACTCTTTTTTATTAAGTCATCGTAGTCTATGGTATAGGAATATGATTCTTTCATCTCTTTAAATTTTTTTATTATTTTTTTTCTTTCCTCTGGATTTATTATAAATTCCATATATGTTAAAAAATCACTATGTGATAGCCGAAAATACTCATATGAATTAAGAGCAATTACTTTATTCAATAATAAATATGAGTACCTATTATTAAATATTTTATCTTTTGGAATCTCCATAATCTCTTTTAAAATACTTTTTATATTTTCTGAATTTTTCAAATAATTCATCTCTATATATAATTTAATAAAAAGATTAGCTTCTTTTTCATTTGGAAATAAGTCAATTAACTTTTCTAACCTATCTTTAGAATAAGTATAAAAGTCTTCTGAACCATCATAATTTGACAAATAAAAACTTATATATGGGTCTTTATTTATTTTTTCAGGATTTCTTATACATTCTATTTTTACTGATGAATTTTTTAAGAATAAAGCTCCCTCCATATAATCTCTTACAATGTTTTCTATATTATCTATTTCTTTTTTCAAATAACTTTCATTCTCAAGATTTTTTGATTTATCATTTAAAAAATCTTTTATCATATACTTAATTCTATCAAATCTAAGTTTTATATTTTCTATACATTTTAATTCAAAACATATCATATCAATTAATTCATCATCAACATTAGTTCCTTTTAAATAGATATTTATAAAATCTCTTTTTGCTTGATCTCTTTCAAACTCATACCTAGCTTCAGTATTATGTATCTTAATTTCTGTTTCTTTTCTTACTGATACTTCCATTATATTACTTATAAATACTTTTAAAACCCTTAAAAGTATTTCGTCTATTTTATTTATTAAAACATCATTTGAGTATATTCTATTTTCAGAAAAAACATTACTTTTCAAAAAACTTTTAACTCCCTGAATTGTATAATCACTTTTTACAAAATTATCAAATTTTTCTATAATTTTTGAAAAATACTTTATTTCATCTTCAAAACTTAAAACTCTCTTTGAAATTTCAGAATAATCTTCAACCTCAACTTTATTTATAAAATTCATACCTCTAAGAATTTCTTCCACACCATAAGAATCCTCTAAAATATAAAATATTTCTCCAAAATAACACAAAACTCTGTTATTAAAATTATCTAAAAATATTTTTATATCCCATAAAAGTGTTTTAGCTATATATATTTTTCTTATTTCATCTGATAATTTATCAGAATCCATAGAAGTTAATCTAATAGCGTTTTCAAAATTTAAAAACTTATCTTTTATTTCTGTTGTCAAATCAACCATATATTCAGTAAATAAATTATATTTATAGAATGCTATTAACAAATAGTCTTCTCTATTAATTTCTATTCCTTTATCTCTTAATAAACCAAAAAAACTATCTCCTTTTTCTGTTTCATATAACTCTTTAGCTCCTCTTTCTATTTCTACCATATTTTCACGATAAAATTCTAAATCTTCTTCTCTAATCATACTTACTATTGGTAATGAATTTAAAAATAAATTTATTATTTTCCTACTTATTATAGAATAAATTTCTGTTAAATATTCAAAATCTAATTCTGTAAAATCAATTTTTTCTTTTAATGTACTATCTATATGCTCATAAATTTGTTCTAAAAGTGGTTGAATATCATTTTTTAACCTAAATGATATCACTTCAAAGGTTTTATAAAAAAAATCTTCTTCTTTCATATTTTCAGTTGATTTGCTATTTTCTAGTCTTTCTTTCAAAAAGCTATAAGCCTCATTTATTTTTTTTAATTTTTCTTCTGCTAATTCTCTTAATTCATTCCCTTCATATTTATCAGGATGATATTTTTTTATTAAATTTTTATAACTGATTTTTAACTCATCTATAGAATAATTTTGGCTAAGATTCATTATTTCTAAATATTCTTGGTATTTATCCATCTTATTTTTTCCCCTTTTATCTAAAATTTACTCTTCTATAAAGTTTTTCACCATTTCTATGACCTGCTGGAACAGCTATTTTCTCTAACTCTAATTTATTTCCAACCATTAACTTTAAACTCAAAGTCAAAGATTCACCCTTACAACTATCTATTGCCATTAAATCAGTTAAGCAAAAAATCATTCCTTCACTATATCTTAACTTTGCTTCCATAACAGCATTTTCTACTTGTGCTTTCATATCTTTTATCATAATCAATCTCTCCTCTCATATATAGTAAAAGTATTATACCACAATTACCCCCCCCCTATGTCAAATCTTTTTAATATTTTTAAATTTAAAACATTTCTCTTAAAAAAAATACTATATTTATATTAATATAAAAAACTAATCACATATATATTTCCTATGATTAGCCTTTTTATTGATTATTTAAATTTTTCTTCCATAAAATATTTTTTATTAACTTTCTTAACATCTTCTATTTTTTTTAATTCTACATTCTCTGCTTCAAAAATAATAACTTTTCCATCATCAATTGCAGTTGCAATGGCGTATACCCCTTCATGTTCACCTATAATTGCTTTTATTTTTTCACCATTTATCTCTTGCCCTTCTACCACAACACTTTTATAAGGTTTTGCTCTACCATAATAGGCTAATCCAAGTATTTTTACATATAAAGTTATAAAAATAGAAATTTTCCATCTTTCTTTATTCCTTTTCTTTAAATTTTTTGAACTTGAATACAAATATCCAAGACAAGTAGAGTAATTTATTTCTTTGCTTTTTCTTTCTCTTAAAACTATAAGATTTATAACTATAAAAAATATAGTAAAAAATAATAAAAATATATACTGGTTTTTCATTATATAAAGAATATTTACTAAAAAATGAATCTAACTTATCTGACCAAAGTACCATATTAACAATTGTAAAAAGCAATTCCATAAAAACATAAAAAAATAAAAAGGTATTTTTATTCCTTTTACTTTTCTATAAGACATATACAATAATGGTGGTATTAATATGAATAACCAAATCATAGTATTTTCATAAAGATTTATTTTAAAAAAATTCTTTGGTATTGAAAAAATTTTGGCTCTGTTATTTTTATATTCATTATTCATAAAAGAATAAAAAATTGTCCATCTTAATATCATTAATCGTTAATATATTTACAATAAAACCTAGATATGCATTATATTCTTCAATCTTATTTTTTAATTTGTTTTTAGCATTTTTATAATTTCTATTTATATTTTTTTGAGGAAGTAATATTTTTTCTTTAACTTCTTCCCTATTCTTAATATCATCAGTAAGAATGTCTATTTTTTTATTTATATCCTCTTTTTTATCTTCTTGCTTTTTATCAAAATCTCCTACTATTTCATCTTTAATAATTTCATCACTCTTATCAAAAAAACTGATATTAATTTCATTATCTTTTACTTTTATATTTTTAGGTTTCATTATTATTTTTCACTTCTAAAATTATTTTTTATAATATTTATAAGCTCTCCTATCTATTTTTTCTAACATATGCTAACATATTCTAACAGTGTTAGCAAGTTAGATTATGTTAGAATATAAAAAAGTGTAGCTGATTTTCAATAACTACACTTTTAAAATTTTTTTTTATTTTTTCTTAAACCATAGTACCTAATTTTTCTCCACCAATTAAATGGAAATGAATATGAAATACGGTTTGTCCTGCATTTTCATTACAATTTGATACAACTCTGTAACCATCTTTATCAATTCCAAATTTTTTAGCCAATTTACCTATTACTTTATATATTTTTCCTATTAATAAGGCATCTTCATCAGTAATGTCATTAATTGTAGGAATTTCTTTTTTAGGTACAACAAGCACATGAACTGGTGCTACTGGTGCAATATCTTTAAAAGCTATTACATCATCATCTTCATAAACAATATCTGCTGGTATTTCCTTATTAATAATTTTTGTAAATAATGTTGCCATATTATCACCTACCTAAAATAAATTACATTCTTCTATTTCTATTTGATCCACTCTTTTTTGATGTCTTCCACCCTCAAAAGAAGCAGATAAAAATTCATCAACAATATCTAGTGCCAGTACATCTCCAACTATTCTAGCTCCTAAAGCTAAAATATTTGCATCATTATGTTGTCTTGATAATCTTGCCATAGTTGTATTTGTACAATTTGCAGCTCTTATTCCTTTTATCTTATTAGCTGCAATAGAAATGCCTATACCTGTTCCACAAACTAAAATTCCATAATCAACTTCTTTATCTATAATACTTTTAGCAACTAAATGCCCATATTTTGGATAATCAACACTTTCTGTACTGTTAGTTCCAAAATCTATTAGTTCTATTCCTTTTTTTATGGATAAATATTGTTTTATTTTTTCCTTCAATTCGTAACCACCATGATCTGCACCCAAAGCTATTTTCATTTTTTACTCCTCATCATCTTCAAATCCATGAAAATGTACATGTCCATGTTCTAATTCTTCATCAGTTGCTTCTCTTACATCTGTTACTTCCACTTCAAATAATAAATTTCTTCCAGAGAACGGATGATTAGAATCTGTATAGACTTTATCTCCATCTATTTCAGTGATAACAGATATCATCTCTGTACCATCTTCTAATTCAACAACAAATTCCATTCCTTCATAGATATCATCAAAATCTGCAAAATCAGCTTTTGTTAATTCTTCAACTAATTCTTCATCATAATCTCCATAGGCTTCTTCCATAGGAATTTCAATTTTTGTTTTATACCCTTTTGATTTCCCATCTAATGCTGCTTCTATTTTAGGTAAAAATTGTCCCATACCTTGAATATAGAAATATGGTCCTAATTCAGCAGTATCTTCTAATAATTCTTTTGTATCTGCATCATATACTTTATATTCCAATGTTACAACTTTATTTTCTCCTATTTTCATTCTACCACCTCTTTTTAATTTATATGTTTAGAATACCATATATTTTATAAAAAGAAAATATTTATTTTAAAAACATATTTTTCTTAACTATCTCTAAATTTTCACTAGATGTCAATTTTTCTAAAAGTTTAAAAGACATTTCCAAAGCATTACCAGGACCTGAACAAGTGAACAAATTATCATCTATTACTATTTCTTCTTCAACAGGAATAATATTATAGTTTTTTAATTGATTAAAATATCTTTTATTATCTAATAAATAAGTTGTAACTTTTTTATTTTTTATATAGCCACTTTCCAATAAATTTATAACTGCACTACAAATAGCAACAATAATTTTATTGCTTTCAGAAAAATTTTTAATTAATTTTTTAAAAATTTCATTATTTTTTCCTTCAAAGAAATTAGCCTTTCCAAAACCACCTGGAATAATTAAGATATCATAATCAAAAAAATTTCCAATATTTTCTTCTGTGATAACTTTCTCTACTTTTATTTTCCCTCCCCAAGTACATTTTATACTTTCTTTATATGAGATAGTTTCCACTTTTATATCTCTAAATTCTTTTAAACCAACAATATTATTCCAACCAAATATATCTGTAAAACTGGCTATTTCAAATAGCTCTGCTCCTTCAAATAAAAACACTGCTATCTTTTTCATATTTTCCTTCCAATTATTTTATATATTTATATAGCAATTATAAATTATTCTATTCTAAATTACAATTAATTTCATGAAATTAAAAAATTATAGTATAATTGAGGCATAAAATATTACTTAAGAGGTGAGATAATGAAACCAGAAGTTAGAGATGCAATAAATAATATCAACAGATTTATTCAACAACAAAAATACATTGATATCAGTAGTAATTTAAAAGTTGAAGAAAATGTTGTAGCTAGAAACTTAAAAGGTAAAGAACCAGAAGTTGTAGCAGAAGTTATGGAAAATTTAGAACTTATATTTAAAGAAATTTCTAAGGTGCATAACAAAGGACAGGCTGACGAATATACTGAAAGATATTACTATTTAAGTGATAAAATCTATGATGATATAGATAAATTTAAAGCAGATTTTCTTATCACTAAATAAAATTCTCTCTTGAATTTAGTAAAAAAAATGGTATAATATAAAAGGTCCATTGTAAAATATGTGTCTCTTTGAAGCTTAATTGAATATTAATTTAATTATGTTATTTTAAAATATGTAAAAATCATTTGGAGGTTTTTTAAATGGCAAATTCAAAATCAGCTAAAAAGAGAATATTAGTAGCAGAAAGAAATAGAGTTAGAAATCAAGCAGTTAAAACAAGAGTTAAAACTATGGCTAAAAAAGTTTTATCAACAATAGAAGTAAAAGATGTTGAAGCTGCAAAAGCTGCTTTATCAGTTGCATACAAAGAATTTGATAAAGCTGTAAGTAAAGGAATTTTAAAGAAAAATACTGCTTCTAGAAAAAAAGCTAGATTAGCAGCAAAAGTTAATTCTTTAATTGTTTCTCTTTAATAAGATTAACTCAAAAGTAAAGGAGTTTTAAGCTCCTTTTTTTCTTGCAAAAATTTTAAAATTCTAATATAATTACATAAAACTTAAAAAGAATTGGAGGTTTTAAAATGATTATTGAAAATATTAAACATACTCGTTCACACAGAAGATTTACTGAAAAAAATATTAAAGAAGATGAAATTTTAGAAATGTTAGAAGGAGCAAGATTTTCTGCTTCAACTAAAAATGCTCAAATCCTAAGATATTCTTACACAATAGATGATGAAAAATGTCAGAAACTATTTTCTGCTGTTTCTTTGGGAGGTCTTTTAAAAAATGAAGATAAAGCTACACTTGAAGAAAGACCAAGAGGATTTATATTGATTTCTACAAAAAAAGATGTAAAAACTCCTGATTCAAAACTTTATTTTGATGTAGGTATAGCCTCTCAAAATATCATTTTAATAGCCGATGAGTTAGGTTATGGTGCTTGTATTGTGATATCATATAATAAAAAAGTTTTTGAAGAAATTTTAGAATTGCCAGAAGAATATGATTCAAAGGTAGTTATAATTTTGGGAGAATCAAAAGATGTTGTTAAATTAATTGATTCAAAAGATGAAAAAGATACTAAATATTTTGTTGAAAATGGAGTACATTATGTGCCTAAACTAAAATTAGGTGATCTTATACTTGGTAAAAAATAGAAAAAAAGGCTATTGCAAATTAAAGTGTTGAAATGAAAGTAAAAAATAGGTGAAATTATATTCCAAATTTTAGGATAAAAATTAAATAGAATGAGCCGAGCAAATCTCGCTGTGTTTGAACGAAGTAATCTTAGAAGCACTTAATGAACTTGTTCATTTAGTGCTTCTTACAGATAGCTAATTTGCAGCGAATTCTTAATTTTTATCTGTTAAAAAATTTGGCTAGTAATGAACTATTTTTTATTTCATTCATAAGTTTACAATAGCCTTTTTTATTGAATATTTTTCAATTAATTCCTTAAAATTAGCAGGAATTTTCTTAATCTTTTGTTCTTCATAGTTATATGCTAAAACTGTTGCTGTTCCTGTTATAGCCAAATCTTTTCCACTGTATATCTCATATTCAAAAATTATTTTTAAACCTTTTATTTCTATTTTTGTTATTCTAACTTCTATTTTTTGATCTAAAAATAATTGTTTTTTATATTGAACAGTAGCTTCAACTTGGATAAATCCACTTCCATCTCCGATATTAGTTTCACTTAAATTATTTTGTCTTAAAAATGATTCTCTTGCCCATTGAAAAAATAATAAGGCTCTTTCATTCCCAACATGATTTCCATAGTTTAAATCTTCTTGTTTTATAGTATAATAAAATATAAACATATTCTCACCTTAATTTTTAGTAATATTTTTTATATTATAAAATTTTTAATCATATTATGTCAAATAAAAAAATCAGGAAATCATTTGAAATAACTCCAAAAAATTTCCTGAAAGTTTTAAGGTTTAATTTTATTTTACTTTTACTAATGGTTTTCCACAACAAGTGAATTCACAACATTCATGATTTTTATCATGAGTTTCACAATTTCCACTTGTTCCACAATCACATGCTTCTTTTACTTCTATTTCAAATCCACAAGATTGACATTTGTAAACTTCACCTTTTTTCATATTTTCACAACTTACCATATCGTTACCTCCTAAAAAAAATCTTTGATTGAATGCGTATTCAACTGAACAACTGTATAGTATCACTAAACAAAAAAAATGTCAAGTTTTTTTTACTATTTTTATAAAGATTTATTTCCCCCTTGATTTTTTCTTAAATTAAGGCTAAATTTGTAACAACTAATTAAAATATTTTTCTGTCTAATAGTAGATGAGAAATAAAAATTAAATGAATAAATTTGTTTTAAAATTAGTAAAAGGAAGTAATTATTATGAGATTAAATAGAAGACTAACATTTTCAGAAGAGCTTGGAAATACAATTACACATGGGGTTATGGCAGCTGCAACTTTGGTATTATTGCCTATTGGAAGTTTATGGGGATATTTCCATGGAGGCTATGCTGCTGCTACTGGAATAAGCATTTTTATTATGTCTTTGCTTTTAATGTTTTTAAGCTCAACACTTTATCATGCTATGAATCACAATAGTAAACATAAAGCAGTTTTTAGAATTTTAGATCATATCTTTATTTATGTTGCTATTGCAGGAAGTTATACACCAGTTGCTTTGGTTATAGTTGGTGGTTGGAAAGGAATTTTGATTGTTGTTATACAATGGGTGATTGTATTGTTTGGAATATTATATAAATCACTGGCAACAAGAGCTATGCCAAAATTAAGTTTAACCTTATATTTAGTTATGGGTTGGACAGCAATATTCTTCTTTCCTACACTTGTTAGAAGAGCTAATACTGTTTTTCTTGTGTTGGTTATATTAGGTGGTGTTATGTACTCAATAGGTGCTTATTTCTTTGCTCATGACTACAAGAAATACTATCATATGATATGGCATATATTTATTAATATTGCTGCTACTTTACATCTGATTGGAATAGGTTTTTTCCTATATAGAAAATAATTTAAAAAGGGCATATGCCCTTTTTATTATACATATTTTTTTGCAACTTTTATAACTTCTTCTAATTTTTCCTTAGGAAGATCAAGAGTTTTAAAGTCTTTAATCATATTTTCAACTTTATGTTCTTTACCCATCATTGTTTTAAATTGTTCTTTCTTTTCTTCTATAACATTGTCTATGAAATTTTCTATTTTTTTTGTCATTTTTATTCTCCTTCTTATTTAAAATTAAAATTTTTATTGTACCACAAAATCAACTATTACTAATAACAGCCATTTACTACTATAAATTTTAATTCTATCTAAGTTAAAGAATAAAAGTATATGTTACCAAGACAGATGTGTACATCTGCCATATAAGTAGAAAATAACTTATTACGAAGTTTAAACATATTACACATCCCCCTTTACTTTATTATTTAAAACTTATAATTCTTACTGATTCAATTATATATTATTTAATCTAAAAAAGCAATAGCAACAAAAATAATCTTACATTAGTAATTCTTTCATAATATCAGGATAGTTAGTTATAACACCATCTACTCCCAACTTTACTAAATAATCTAAATCTTCCTCTTTATTCACTGTCCAAACAAAAACTTTTATACCATTTTTATGTAATATTTCAATATCCTTTTTAGAAATAAGATTTATTTCTGGATGATAACTATAAGAATTTAAGCCATTAGTTGATAAATATTTTTCTATTTCAATAAATTCACTATCAGTTAATAATGCTAATTTTAGTTTAGGTTCTAATTTTTGTAATTTTTTAATTTTATCATGATGAAAAGAAGAAACTATAACATTATCAAATTTTTCTGGATATTTTTTTAAAACTTCTAACATTTTTTCTTCTATATTACTATGTTTTCTTGCTGTATCTTTAATTTCTATATTTAATATCATATCTTTTGGTAATATATCTAAAACTTCTTCTAGTGTAGGTACAACTTCTCCTATAAAATCTTTTGTATACCATTGACCTGCATCTAAAGATCTTATATAGTCAAAATCTAATTCATACACAAAGCCCCTACCAGTTGTAGTTCTATCAACTTTCCAATCATGTATAACAACTATTTTTCCATCTTTTGTAAGTTGAATATCTATTTCTATTCCATCTGCTTTCATTTCAATAGCTTTTTTTATAGCTGATAAAGTATTTTCTGGTGCATATCCAGATGCTCCTCTGTGTGCAAAAATTTTCATAAAACTCATCTCCTTAATTTAGTACAACACAATAATATATAACTATGTTACCAATATTAGAGTATATTGTCAATTTTTTATCTCTGAACCTCCTACGACTGAAATTGTGAGATTCTAAAATCTTTAAAAATTTTCTAAGAAGCAAAGTGGCGTTTTTTTCTTGCACAAGTTCACTAATTAAGATATAATGTTATTAACTACAATCTCTACTAAAAAATATTTTTGGAGGTGTTATTATGGGATTACTAGATTTGATTGAAGCAAGACGTCTTGAAAGAGAAAGAGCAATCAGAAATGAAAAAGCTATTGATGCAGTAAAAATTATTGCAAGTGTTGGTGTTGGATTTGCACTAGGTTTACTATTTGCTCCAAAATCAGGTAAAAAAACTAGGGAAGATATTAGTAATTCAGCTAAAAAAGGTCTTGATTTTGTTACTAAAAATATTGATAATACAATAAAAGTTATCAAAGAAAAAAACACTGAATTAAAGGAATCTATCGCTGAAAAAACTGAAACGATTCCTGAAAAAATTGATAAATTAAAAGAAAAAATAGAAGATATAAAAGATAAAGTAGAAAACATTAAAGAAGAAAGTAATAATAATTAGGAGGAGAATATGGTAACAATAAATCTAGATTTAACTTTAAAAATCCTTCTGTATATTATCATAATAATATTTTTTATAATTTTTATCATAATATTAATAAAGGTTCTATCTTTTTTTTCAAAACTAGATTCTATTTTAAAAAAGAGTAAAGTAGAAATAGAAGAAAGTATTGCTGAACTGCCTAATTTAGTTAAAAATACTACCAAAGTATTGGAGAATACCAATCTTAATTTAGAAAAAGCAAACTTACTTTTAGAAGATGTTTCTTCTCTTTTAAAAGATTCTAAAAAGAATATTATAGATAGTTCTGGTAATATGTCCTCAACATTAGAAAATATTAAAAATATTTCTAATGATGTTGCAGATTCAACAAAACTCATTACTGAAAATTTTATTGAAAAATCTACATCAATTAAAAAGAATGTTGGTGGTTTTATAAGTATCATAGATACTGTTTTAGAAGCCTTAGAAATATTTAGTGCATATTTCAGAAAAAAATAAACTAAAAAAGGAGCTTAAAGCTCCTTTTTTTCAATTAATCGTCATATTTCACTAAGTTGTTTTTTGTTATTATTTGAGTTAATCTTTGCTCATAAATATTTTTTACTTCAGAATAATTTCCTAAATGCTTCACAAGTACCATAGTTTCCTCACCATTATTAATAGCTTTCCTTAAACTAGAATAGCTTGAATGTCTTGATAAAGTCATTATATAGTCCATTAAAGAATCTTCTAAAGTTTCATACTTCTTATAAAACTGATTAGGTCCTAGATAAACAGTTTTCTCCTTATCCTTTAAAGTGGATCTCACTGCAAATAAGTTATTACCCTCTTTTGCAAGTTTTGAATTTCCCCATCCGCTCTCTAACGAAGCCTGCCCTAGAATAAATGATGTTGGTGGAACTACCATTTTATGAACTAACTCACTTTTTGATCTACTTCTTACCTTATATTTGGTAAACATTTCATTTAAAAATAATTTTTCTTCTTCAGTTAAAATTTCTTTTTCTATTAAACTCATCACATATTGCTTATCAGATTCTACCTTATCCCTTATTTTTTCTATTGTAGGAATAAGTGTTTCAATAAAAATTTGTTTCTTAGACTTACCTCTTACCTTAGCAAAATCTTTTGCTTGAGTAATCACACCAGTATTAGTATCTTGATCTAGGACTTCTGTACTATCAGAATAAGAAAGAAATGACAAGCATAAAAAAACAACTGCTAGTAAATATTTCTTCATATATCCTCCTATCTACGATTTATATATTTTACTATTTCATAAAATACTGATGTATTATACCACAAAATTTTAAATTTTACAAATTGCTATATATACCAATATAAAACTATTAATTTTCAGTATTTTCTTTGTACCAATTTTCAGAATTATTTATAATTTCATTTATAAAAATATTTATATCATCAGAGGGTAAATCTTTTTCTAAAACTTTATTGTCATTTGTTTTTATAAAAATGACATTCCCTATCCCTTTTGTCATTCCCATTGCTTTTTTTCCAGTATCTAATGTTTTATATGGCTCTCCATTAATACTATATTTAATTCCTGTTGATGAATTATTTTCAATTAAAATATCATGTCTTTTTCCAGTTATAAAAAGAATTACAGAAATCACAACAAGAATTAAAATTATAATAGCTACTTTTAATGTATTTTTCATTTTCTACCTCACCTTTTAAAATCCTATTGCTTTTTCTCTTTCTCTTTCCTTTTCCTTTTTTCTTCTCCATTCATAGATAATAAGAACAAGAGCTATAATTCCATAAGAAATAAATACTCTAAAATATTCTCCTATTTGTGCAGAACCCATTAATTCTTTTCCTGCTCTTGGAGCAACAACAAACATTGTATGGAATAAAATAACTCCACCTATTGCATTAGGTATAGTTGCTCTTGCAACAGAAGCTCCTCCTATTAATAAAGCCGCAACAGAGAACATTCCTATTTGTTCATGTGAATTGTATGTATTTATTGTTCCTAAATTTTGAAGATAAATTACTTGTCCTATTCCTGCCAAAACAGTTGAAATAACTATTGCATAGATTCTAACTTTATTTACTTCTATTCCTGCTGATTTTGATACTTCCATATCTTGCCCAACAGCTCTCATATCTTGCCCTAGTTTAGTTTTTCTAAACCATATAACAAAGAAACAAAGTGCAACTATAAAAAGTATTGTTAGAACAGGTATTTCATAACCAAATAATTTAAGTGGAATTGCATTATCTATTGACTTTGCAACTTCTGTTAAATCCACAGTATTTTTTATACCTCTACCAGAAGACAATAAAAGTGTTTTATCTTTAACAGGAAAAATTTTTCCCATTGAATACAGAACTACAAGTTGATAAACTCCATTTATAAAATATCCTAATATCATAGAAGTTATCATTTCTTTTCCTTTTGCTCTATTTAATATCACTCCTCCAACTGCTCCAAGTAAAATAGAGAATGGAATTGAAAGTATCATAGCAAGGAATATTCCTTGTAGACCCATAATATGCCAGTTAGTTATAAGAATTAAGGCAAGTTGTCCACCCATAGCTCCTAAAACTATACCAAAGTTAAGTCCCATTCCTGCTACTATTGGTATTAATAATGACATTATTAAAAATAAATTTCTTGATATTCTTTGTATCATTTCACGAATTAAATAATCTCCACTTAAACCAGAAAGTGGAAACATTATAGCTACCATAATAAGTATAAGTATAGGAACACTGTTATTTAATAAAAAATTCTTTACCTTATTATTATCCACGACTTCCACCTTCCTTTCTAGTTAAAGCATATAAAATCATTCCATTAGAAACGATTATTCTTATTGTTTCAGACATATCTGTTTTTATAAGGGCATTTACAACAGTTGGAGTCATAGTTAATATTCCTTGAAATAAGAAAGTTCCTATCATAACATGCCAAATTGTTACTCTATTTACAGAAGCCCCTCCAATTAATATAGCAGCTATTGCTGGAAATGCCATATTAAATGGTGCTAAATAAAGTTGGATAAATCCAAAACTTTGTTGATATACTATTATTCCTATTGCTGCAATTACAGTTGAAATTATAACAGATTGCTTTCTACTTTTATCTGCATTGATACCTGTTGCTTGTGCAAATTTTTCATTTTTCCCAACAGCACTCATAGAAAGTCCTGATTTTGTTCTAAAAAATAGCCACATTAAAAATGCTAATATCAAGAAAAATATTATTTCTCCAATTGGTATAGCTTGTGAAATTTTTCCAAAGATATTATTTAAAACACCTTTCCAATAAGTTTCAACACTTATTGTTGTTCTAAGCCCTGAGCCTCCATAAGCCCATATCATATCTGGCTTTTTAAATGGAAGAACTATCCACATAATACACATAAAAGCAACTGATGAGAAACCTATATATGTGGCTATCATCATTTCTCCACCTTTTACTTTATTTAAGATAGCTCCATAAGCCCAACCAAAAATAAATCCAAATATTATTGCTATAAGTATTGCTAAAATAAAACCTGTAAAACCACTAAATCCTAATTCTATACTTAACAATGCTCCCAAAAGTCCTGCTTCTATTCCAAGAGGCATACCAAAGTTAAGTCCTGCTCCAGATTCTATCATAGGCATAAGTGATAAAACTAAAATAGCATTCATTCCAAATCTAATAATTGTATCTGATAGAGCTGTTGTTATAGGAATACCTACAAAAGGAGCAATAATATAGGTTGAAATTAAAAATATTAAGATTATCAATCTTGGTAAACCAAATTTCTTTAACATATTATTCTCCCTCCTTTATTCCTGACATTAATTTTCCAAAATCAAGTATACTTGCTGTTGCTGGTAATATTCCTGCAACCTTACCTTCATTTATTATTGCTATTCTATCACAGATACTTCTTAATTCTTCAATTTCAGATGAAGTTACAACTATTGTTGTATTTCTTTCTCTGTTATATTCTTTTAATGTTTCCAGAACTAATTGTTTAGCTCCAACATCTATACCTCTTGTTGGTTCAGAAACAAATAATAAATCTGGCTCCATAGTAAAGGCTTTTGCAACACAAACTTTTTGTTGGTTTCCTCCACTTAGTTCAGCAACTTTTTGTTTTTCTCCCATACTTTTTATTTCTAATTTTTCTATATATTTTTTAGCATTATCTGTAACAGCCTTATCATCTATTACATTTAAAAAGCCTAAATATTTTTTCAAAAATTGACCTTTTATTTCCATAGCAGGAAAAGCAATATTTCTTTCTATACTTTCATCAAGTAGCAGTCCAACACCTTTTCTATCCTCTGAAACAAAAAATATTCCTTTTTCTAATGGATATGTTGGTTTATTTAAAACTAAATCTTCACCCTTGTATTTTACATTTCCTTTTGATTTAAAGAGTCCCATTATCCCATTTGCTACGGCTATCTTTCCTTGACCAGCCATACCACCTAGACCAAGTATTTCACCTTTTTTAATATCTAAGTCTAAACCTTTTAACATTTCTCCTGGCATATCAACCCATAAATCTTTTATCTCCATAAAGTTCTCTGCATCAGAGTTATCTACATTTTTTACATCAGATGATGTACTTACTTTTCTTCCTATCATCCATTCTGTAATTTGATTTACATTTGTAGATTTTGTAGGAACTGTATTTATAAGTTGACCATCTCTTAAAACTGTCACCTTATCAGATACAGCCATTATTTCATTAAGTCTATGTGTTATAAATATTATAGTTATTCCTTTTGCAGATAATTTTTTCATTGTATCTAGCAAAATTTTAGCTTCATCTTCTGTCAAAACTGCTGTTGGCTCATCTAAAACTAAAAGTTTTGTATGTTCTCTTTCTATTTCACGAGCGATTTCTGTAAATTGTTTATAAGCAACTGCCATTTCATTTATTTGTTCTCGCCCTGTTAAACTTACTCCTAATTTTGAAATAGCCTCCTGAGCCCTTTTGGCATTATCTTTTTGGTCAATCTTACTTATTCCTTCTCCAAAAAGATGTGTCATTATATTATTTTTTGTTGACTCTCTATTTAAAACTATATTCTCACTAACTTTAAAACCTGGTATCAATGAAAACTCTTGGTGAACCATTCCTATTCCAGCATTAAGAGCATCAAATGGAGATGAAAAATTAACTTCTTTTCCATCAAAAAAGATTTTTCCATTATATCCACCTGTTTCTCTTATTACATCCATACCAAATATAATTTTCATTAAAGTAGATTTTCCTGCACCATTTTCTCCAACAAGTCCAAGAATTTCCCCTGATTTTAATTCTAAATTAATATCTTTCAGTACAGTGTTATCACCAAATGACTTAGAGAGGTTTTCTATTTTTAATATCGTATCCGACATTTATAATTTCCCCCTTATTTATATATATTTAATATTAAAGTAGGGGCTGGTGCATAAAAATAAAAGCTCCAGCCCCCACTATCCTACTATCTTAAATATTTATTTTTTATTTATTTCCAATTTTTCCATATTTTTCTGGAACTTCAACAGAAGTTACTCCCATATATCCTTTTCCAAAAATATATGTATCTTGATATACAAAGAATGAATTTTTAATTTCTACTCCATTATTATCTTTCATTAAACTACCATTCCATTTAGAACCAGGTGTTGCTGTATCAAGAGAAGCTAAAACTTTATCTAATGTAAAATCTCTATCTCCACTTTCAATAGATTTAACTGCTAAATCTGTAAGCCCTTCTATACCAGAGAAATTATATGAATAAGCCCAAGTTCCCATTCTTCCTGAACCACCAGCAGCTATAACTGCCTTTTCAACTTTTTCTAATATTTTTGGCCAATTTCCTTTTTCATCATCAGAAAATTCTATTCCTAATGCTCCTGGATATCCCATTGTTGGAGATGGTAAATCAGCTTCTATGAAATATCCACCATGGGCAGCTATTTGTTTTAATAAAGGTTCTGTTTGAGCATCATTTGTTGCAAAAAATGCTGTATCTTTACCATATTTAGCTATCCAGTTTGGAACTTGTTCTAATATAAATTGTTGTGCACCTGGAACTCCAACATCACTTACTGGGTCTGGTGCTGACATTTCAATATATTCCATTCCTAAATCT